>Ga0115565_10001968_pt1 | contig 16299 bp, 10 predicted proteins | sample COGITO_mtgs_1105_FD_87199 | JGI IMG/M metagenome (GOLD analysis project Ga0115565, IMG submission 87199) | Pelagic marine microbial communities from North Sea - COGITO_mtgs_110530 | ecosystem: Environmental > Aquatic > Marine > Epipelagic | place: Germany:Helgoland, sampling site Kabeltonne... | reverse complement strand
GACTAAATGTCCGTCTTGTTTTTTTGCTCATCTTCGGCACCTAATCTTGCTATGCTGATAGCATAACAATCTCTTGTTAGGTGGCCAAATTAACTATGCCACTACAAAGCGGGAGCTTTTGACCAACAAGCTTATTTTTATTCCAAGGTTCCTTTTTCCTATAAATTGTAATTTGATACATAATATCACCTCTTTAGTTGATGTGGATGAATGACCACACAAACTAAAGATGCGCTTCATATCATGATAAAGACACTTTTTCGTTCCACCGATAGACTCAGGGCATGAAGCGGACGTAACAGTTTAAAATCGCTACTACCGCTGTGAGCGAAAACCAATCGTACGATTTGGCTGCGGCGTATGACAAGTCCACATCCGTGGCAGTCGTTCGAGATGTAAGTGTCTAAGGTAGTTGGTAGCAATAAAACAAAACTAAACTAAACAACTAAACTCGTTTGTATAGTTTCTATTTAATTTGCTTGTTTAGCGGCTTTTAAACTCAATTTTTTCTGTGCATTAACAAAAAAATCATAGTATTCATGACTTTCGTCGACTACCGCTAATGCTTTATTAGCTTGAGCTAAAGCAGCTTGTAAATCGCCACTTACCTCATAACCATAAGCCAGACCATACTGTGCGTCAGGAGAGTCAGGATGGAGTTTAATATTGTATTTGAACACACTTATCGCTGCGGCAATTTTTTGCTGATTGACAAGGTTATAGCCTATTTGACGCACACTTCCTTCGGGCGGTTTAGTCTTAATTCCACGCTGCAAAGAAAGACGTTGGTAATAGAGTTCAATTGACTCAGGGTTACCTGTGTACGCTGTCATTGGCATATTCATAGGTAAAAATAAATGATGAAATGCGTTAAACATACCAGCCGGTGCAGTCAACCCATGAGGTACGCTATTAAATGCATCTGTAACTAGGGTAAAGTTTTCGGGTGAGTTGTCTTGTAGAAAAGCATGAAAGTCGTCATACACCACACGCATATCGCCACCTTCTTCACCAATATTCATATACAAGTAGTTATCGAGTTTTTGGGTTTTGGTGATAAACCCTTTTGTTTTTTTAACTGTGGATCTGTCAGCCCACCAAACCGCTGGGCTGAATGCCATATGGGCTTGGAACAAATGGGGTCTACTTTGCAGAGAGTGGACAACCAGTAATCCGCCAATTGACGAACCCATGACTATTTTAAAATCATGAGTGCGAAAGGTTTTATTCATGTGTGGAATAAGCTCCAACTCGATAAAGTCGAGATACTTATCGCCGCCGCCACCTTGGCCGACGGGTCCTCTCGGATCTTGGTTAACAGTTGGGGTTAAATCTCTGGTTCTATCGGTATTTTCAATCATCGCAACTATTGTCTGTGGTGCAGCATCTTGTTCTTGTAGTCTTTCCAACATGCCAGTTAGCATAGGTAAGTCGCCATACGCACCGAGTAAATAGATAACCGGGTACTTTTTGTTTGTATTAGTTAAATAGTCGTCCGGCAATATCACTAATATTCGGCGTTCTTCGTCAAGCTGTTTGGACTGTAAAACTTCATACTGTTCGACTGGCTCATTCGCCAGTGCAAAATATGGAGTGAGCAAAGTAAAAAGTATTAAACTAGTTATTTGTAGATGACGCATATTAATTCCATTTTATATTATGAACAGTTGATTGATATCGGCTGGTAGTTAAAGGCAATAGTTAAGTGACGGTAAAGTATGCCAATTAGAAAGTCAAAATCATTAGACTTAGCTTCTATTAAGGATTTTTTTACTCACTTTGACAGTCCGCTTACTACTAGAAGGGATCGTTCACCGGGTAGAGCTTGAACAGGCGTTTTTGGCATATTCTTCCCGTACAATTTTGAACGGCGTATGTCTACTTGTGCCGTATAGGAGACTAATTTGAACCTGCAAAAATGCCTGATAGCTGACATTAGCGTTCTTTATTTTCAGTGCGCATGCTTTTTTAGAAGATGCAATTTAATGCGGATAAATAAACGTTATTGACAGACCGTTTTTGTTGAAAGGGCTCACTCAACTACTAAGGCTCTTATTCGTCTAACCACAAGGTATCTGCCAAAGATAGCAAGAAGCGCTTTTGATATTATTATGCTGCTTATATGTAAACTGGTTGAAATTAAATGCTTCAAATGACTAAACAAACAATGCCATTTTTATTTTTACTGACTATATCGATTAGCTGGGGGTTGTATTACTTAAAGCATAATTAATTTAACGACTTCGGCAATGCAAAACATGAGGCGTTCTTGTTGATCGGTGATCTGATTGTGTTGCCATTTTTGTGCTTTTTATTTATCGCGGATAAAAAAGAAGCGGCAATAAAAGCGTTAGTTTATAGGTGCCTAATTGTGTTGCCGGGCAGTTTTATCATCCAAGACTCAAATAAGCATGTTTGATTACTTATAGCATTAGGTTGATACGTTGTCATCGCAAAAAAAAGCTGTCACCACGTGTAATTTATAGTGTCAATTTTTCTTATGCTCTGTAATTTTTCACTCAGACTATTGTCGGATATACAGCAAGCACTCTACTGTTGTAGCTTAACTGCCATTGACTGTAGTTTGTATTTTCGTCACCGACATGGCAATACAACAAGGAATGTCACAATATGAAAGGTACTATTTTTTTATTCTTGAGTTTAGTCTGCTTTAGCGCATTGGCTGATGACAATCCGTTTGTCGGCACATGGAAACTGGTCAAAGGTGAATACGTTAATCACGAAGGTAAGGTTGTCGATTACGCTTCACTTAACATGCAGTCGACCAAGATCATTACCCCAACGCACTTTAGTTTCGTGTCTAAATCGAACGGTGCTTTCTGGGCGGCAGGTGTCGGTACATATTCTCATTCAACATCTACCTATACCGAACAGCTTGAGCTCGCATCTTTTAATTATGAAGAGAATGGTGCCTATCCTTTTGAATACAACATCAAAGGGGACCGTTGGCACAACGAGCGTTTTAAGGATGGCAAGCGCGTCGAATACGAAGTTTGGCAGAAGGTGAATTAATTTAAATCATACGCTCTTTACGTCATTTCATGCCTTCAAAATGGGTAGCGGAATCAGTGGCGTATTTAAGACCAAGCTAATTAAGCACAAATCTGGCGTTTTAATCAGTCAATATCTTTTGGGTTATTGTGTTGTTCATCAATAAGCTGTTTGATTTTTTTCTGCTCTCACTTCTCGCCAAATGGTCGAAACACTAGAATAGCGTAACCAGCGATAATAATGGCGAATGATATCGCTGTTGGTTAGTATTGGTTGAAGAGTAAAACGGTGATAAACAAGAGTGCTATCATCAGTTTTTTTCAAGCCACAGTTTGGTCCACAAAAGTACAAAATTCTCACTCTATTTTTAACGGCGTAAGGCGTAAGGCGTACGGCGATTTTTGCCGTCTTTCCGTCACTACTTAACCAAAGATTTAAGCCCTACTCAGTATTATATTTAATTGTAAAGTATAAAGCTTTATTGTCGCTCTACAATACGATTGGACCTTACGGACTCAGGTTAGTCATGAGTGTAGGGTCTTGCAACCGGCTTTGGCGAAACGAGACAGCATTGGGTTTACAAAGTTACGCTCATTCTTAAAGTTAATCGCTTGCTAGGGCGATAACACACGTAACGATGTTAATGACCTTTATTCTTAATTGAGCTTATCGCAATTAAGAATAAAGTGTACTACTGTAAATAGGGGTTTAGGCTAATGAGCGCAGCATGTCAGCAGTGTCAAAGTGAGACGGACCTCGACTTCGAAATCACGATGGCATTTCAGCCGATCTTTGATATATCAAAAATGAAAGTTACTTCTTACGAGGCACTCGTTCGACATCCAGATGGCAGCGGTGCGTGGGAAGTACTATCAAAAGTTACAAGCGATAATCAATATAAGTTCGACCAAGCTTGTCGCGAAAAAGCGATTGAGATGGCAGCAAAATTAAATATCAAATGTCACTTATCAATTAATTTTATGCCTAACGCAGTTTACGAACCCAACCGTTGTTTGGGCACAACCTTAGCCGCCGCCAAAAAATATGGTTTTCCAATCGAGCGTATCGTGTTTGAATTCACAGAATGTGAAGAGTACAAAGATATTGAGCATATTCAAAATATTGTCAACACTTACCAAAAACGCGGGTTTACTACAGCGATCGATGATTTTGGTGATGGTTATTCGGGCTTGAAGTTGGCATCTCTTACTAATGCAGAAATCTGGAAGATTGATATTAGTTTAATTAGAGATATTGACAAAAGCACCAAAAAACAAAGCATCGTCAAAGGCATCATAAGCATGGCTGATGAAATGAATATTCGAATTGTTGCCGAAGGTATTGAAACTGAAGAAGAATTTCGAGCGCTGATCATGCTAGGTATTATTCGTTTTCAAGGATATTTTTTTGCAAAGCCTAAGTTTGAGGGACTTCCTAGCGTTGATGTTGCGCAGATAAAAAAAATAGTAGCAGATTGTCATTCCACTACTATTTGATCAGTTTAGTTTTTGGCGACTTCACTGAGGTGTGCGTAACACCATCAATCTTATTTCTGTCATATCTTCAATCGCGAACTTTATACCTTCGCGACCCAGACCAGATTCTTTGACGCCGCCATATGGCATATTATCGACACGCCAACTAGGTACATCGCCAATTACGACACCACCAACATCCAATTCGTCCCAAGCTTTGTGTGCTTTGTAAATGTCGCGTGTGAAAATACCTGCTTGCAGGCCAAACTGGCTGTCGTTGACTTTTTTCAGGGCGTCATCAAACTCGTCAAATGCACTAATGATTGAAACAGGACCAAATGCCTCATCGGCATTTACTTCACTGTCATGCGCTGCATTCTCCAATATGGTTGCTTGGAGCATTGCGCCATCGCGGCTTCCGCCGCACAATAACGTCGCGCCACCGTCGACAGCGTTATTGATCCATGATTCTAAACGTTTTGCTTCACCCTCAGAAATCATAGGGCCTATAAATGTATCTTCGTTTAAGGGATCGCCATGCACAAGATTGGCGACTTTCTCAACATACATTTTTTTGAACTCGGCATATTTTGAAGCATGCACAAATATGCGTTGCACACTGATGCAACTTTGACCCGACTGATAGTAGGCCCCAAAGACGATGCGTTCGACAGCGTCAACAAGGTCTGCGTCTTCATCAACAATACATCCGGCGTTGCCACCCAACTCTAGAATTACTGGTTTTTTACCGGCTTTTGCTTTGAGCTCCCAACCTACACCAGGAGAGCCTGTAAAGCTTAGCAGCTTGAATCGATCATCGGTTGTGAACAAATCCGCGCCATCACGAGAGCAGGGCAAAATCGAAAATGCGCCCTTGGGTAAATCAGTTTCTGCGAGTACTTCACCGATGATTAGCGCGCCAATAGGCGTTCTACTCGCAGGTTTGAGCACAAAAGCGCATCCTGCGGCGATAGCAGGGGCGACTTTGTGGGCGGCTAGGTTTAAAGGAAAATTAAACGGTGAAATAAAAGAACACGGACCAATAGGGACTTTTTTGTACATGCCCTGATAGCCCTTTGCGCGTTCTGTGATCTCAAGATTCATCACTTCGCCTTCTATTCTTACCGCTTCTTCTGCGGCAATTTTGAAGGTGTCAATTAATCTGGTGACTTCACCACGGGCGTCTTTAATGGGTTTTCCCGCCTCAATACATAGAGCGTGGGCAAGCTCATCAAAACGCTCTTTGAACCTGACCACACAATGCTCAAGTATCTGCTGGCGCTTGTAAGCGGGCATTTTGTTTAAACTAGGCTGTGCGTCTTGGGCGGCTTGAATAGCCTGGTCAATAACGTCTGCATCGGCTAGCGCAACTTTGGTTGCGACTTCACCGGTATACTTATTAGTGACTTCTAAATCTTGGTTAGCAAATACAGCTTTGTTTGCTAGAAAGTACGGGTATTCTTTGGCTAACATATTATGTCCTTAAAGCTTACTGCTTAGTTCTCTAATAGTTTGATTTAACGTTTTGTCGTTAAGGCTGTAGTCCACTGGTACATCAATAATATGCACGGCATGATCACTTAAACAGTTGTTCATCATTGGCAACAAATCATCGGTAGCTTCGAGTCGCCAACCTTTTGCGCCATATGCTTCAGCGTATTTTACAAAATCAGGATTGCCGTAATCTAAACCGTAATCTTCGAATTCCATATTGGCTTGTTTCCACTTGATCATACCATAGGCATCATCGCGCAATATAATCACTACAATGTGCAAATTTAGACGCACTGCGGTTTCGATTTCTTGGCTGTTCATCATAAATCCACCGTCACCGCACACGGTAATGACGCTTCTTTGTGGATAAACTAGTTTTGCCGCCATTGCTGAGGGCAGCCCTGCACCCATCGTTGCAAGGGCATTATCCAATAATAGGGTATTAGGTTGAAACGCTGGATAGTTGCGGGCAAACCATATTTTATAAACACCATTATCAAGCGTTACGATGCCGTTTTCGGGCATTGCTTTTCTGATTTCACGCACAAAACGTTCTGGTAAAATCGGAAATCTACCGTCTGCTTCTGACGCTTCACGATGTTTTATATAAGCAGCATGCACGTCTTTGTGAAAGCCTTTTTCCCATACTGGTTGCGCAGTCACCTGTTCTTTAAGTTGCCAGATACTATTCGCAATGTCGCCAATGACCTCTAACTGCGGGAAGTAAACGGGATCAACCGCCGCTGTCTCAAAGTTAATATGGATAACTTGCTGACCGCCATGCTCCATAAAGAAAGGGGGCTTTTCGACCACGTCATGACCAACGTTAATAATAAGATCCGCACGTGCGATCGCCCTGTGCACAAAATCGCCTGATGAAAGTGCGGTATTGCCCATAAACAATTCCCCGTTTTCATCTAATACACCTTTGCCCATTTGTGTGGTCACATAAGGTATTTTAGTTTTGGCGACAAACTCGTTTAGCATTTTTGCCGTCAGTTTGCGATTCGCTGCTGCACCTATCAATAATAACGGAGATTTTGCTTTTTCAATCATCTCAATGGCTGCGTTAATTGCTTTGTATTCTGCAATAGGTCTGCGCGCAATGCTTGGCTTCAAAAGGGGAGCGGTCGTTTGCTCATCTGCAATATCTTCCGGTAGTTCAATATGTACGGCACCAGGGCGTTCTTCTGAGGCTATTCTAAAGGCTTCTCTTACGACTGATGGGATTCGGTCGCCACTTACAATTTGCGTTGTGTATTTAGTGATAGGACGCATCATATCGACTACATCTATGACTTGAAAGCGACCTTGTTTGCTGGTTTTAATCGGTTTTTGCCCGGTAATCATCAACATAGGCATGGCGCCTAATTGTGCATAAGCGGCCGGCGTCACAAGATTGGTGGCACCTGGACCAAGTGTCGATAGACAAACGCCGACTTTACCCGTTAAACGCCCGTAGGTAGCCGCCATAAAACCTGCTCCTTGCTCGTGACGGGTCAAAATTAGCTTGATAGAAGAGCTCCTAAGTGATTCAAGCAAGTCTAGGTTTTCTTCCCCCGGAATACCAAAAATGTATTCAACGCCTTCCGCTTCAAGTGCTTTTACCATTAGATCTGATGCTTTCATTGCTCTTCCTTTTTGTGAGATGTCGTAAGTTTTTATAACTATATGGTTGTTCAATGGTTTTTTATATTCGATATTAATCTATTATAAAATCAACGGGTGGACCAATGGTGTGTCCAGTTCCGATTATGATTGACCAAATAGCGTATTGTGTATTGAGACCAACACAGCAAAAGAATGCCTCATTTATTCATCTTATTTATCTAGCGGGTAACAACACCGCCTTTTTCAGTATAATATCCTCAACGGGTGTGTCCCTAAAACCAACGTCTGCCTTGTATTCAGTTTCGACTTGTGCCATTTTATCTATGATTTCAGTACCTTCAATCACGCTACCAAACACCGTATAGCCCCAATCTCGGCCAGGATTTAGATTGTCGTTGTCTTTGGCATTAAAAAAGAACTGCCTAATTGCCGAGTGGGGATCGCTTTTGCGTGCCATCGCAATGCTGTAGATATCATTCTTTAGGCCATTACCGGATTCATTTAGGATAGTGCGTTTGGATTTTCGCTCTGTATAATCTGGGTTATATCCACCTCCCTGCACGATATACTCTCGCACGACGCGATGAAACACTGTGTTGTCGTACTCACCTCGAACGACATAGCTCAAAAAGCTATTCACTGTAACCGGCGCGCGCCTGCGCGCTAACTCTATGACAATATCTCCCATACTTGTCTCAAACTTAACGGTAGGATAAAAGTTATCCTCTTGGATGTTTTCTCCCGGCATCGTTGGCTTTTTTTGTGCAGAGGCGCTACTTGACGCCATTAGCAATACCAGAGAAAAAAGCATCACTAGGGTAACGAATAAACGATTGCAGGATGTCATCGGTGTTGGGCTCCATTTTTAAAGCAGAGAATTAACGCTAGTATAACGACTCTTCATCGCTTAGTTAACACCCTAGTGGATACTGCATATTTAGACTACCAATATCGTGAGTAATGCAGCTCAAAAACAAAAAAACGAGAGTTAGGACAACACCCACTTTAGTAAGATTTATTGCATAGCATCACGCTGAATTTAGCATCGCTTCCTAATACTTCATGCCCGTCAAAGAGTTTGTTAAGTCGATGTGGATAATCCAAGTGTCGGTTACCCACCACTCTAAACTCACCACCTTTGCGCAATGCGCGTTTGGCCTCATTAAACATTTGATAAGCAATATGGTCCGTGATCACGTTTTGTTGATGAAACGGTGGATTACAAACAATATGATCAAAGTGTTCTTGCTCTTGTTTCAGCACTTCTTCCAAGCAATTACTAACCACAAATTTTGCGTTATTAGTATGTCCTTGCATTTTTTCTAAACTCAACTTGGCCGCTCCAAGGGCCATATATGACTCGTCTACAAAAGTAACGTGCGCACTTGGAAAGTGTTTAAGAAACTCAATGCCCAATACGCCATTGCCACAGCCTAAGTCGCAGACTTTTTGATTATCACCTTTGGGTAGGTGTTTTAATAATAACCTTGCCCCAATATCTAACTGCTCTCTGCTAAATGTATTTGCATAGTTATACAACGAAAAAGCAATATCAGGGTCTGTAACAACTTTAGGCTCCGGAAGTGTTGAATGCTTATCTGCCGACAAGGTGAATTGACTAAAAATCAAACGGGCTTTCTTTTTTGCGAGTGATGTCTTGGTCTCACCTATATACTTTTCGAACATTTTTAAGACCGATGTTTGCACGCTTTTTACTTTTCCAAATGCGACGATCACAGTATCTTGGTCAATCACCGATTGCAGTTGAATCAACTGATACTCTAATAACGCCATTGAACGAGGCAGCTTTAGCATGACTAGTTTTAATGGCGTAGAAAAATGCGCACAAACGTCAGTGAGGCTATCAATGAATAAAAGCGCGTTAGGGTCTTGCTTGTTATGATGGCAATTTACCTTCGTGCTTTTGTGCGCCACCCATGAATCACCAACTGTGGCAGGGTGATGTTTGTGAAACCAGCATGCCAACGCCCCAAAGTCATCATTAAAGATCGCTATCTCATGTGGGGCTAAGATCAATTCAGAGTCTTTGAGTAATGATTCGACATGCTCGATCGCGTACTCATCTGCCGCATCCCAAGCTTGCAAACTTTTGTGCTGGTGTTTAACAGGGTATCGCTCTAAATAGATTTTTCTTTCAAGTAGGGTAAGCACAGTATTCATGCTGATGGATCTCTTTGGTCGTCAATATAGGCTAGAAGTCAGATGCAAACTAACGTGTTTGAATCAAAGGCGCAAGTCCTGCAACCACCGCAATAATAGGCGTATGAAAAAGGCGACAATAGTCGCCTTTTATTATAACCAGCAAAAGATAGGCGTTATTGAGAGGATACCACTTCGCTCGTTGGATCTTGTCGTAATGCCTGCATATCTTGAAGGATCCGCAATACTGGGTTATTCGCATTGTTTGCATCAAGGGTAAATATATAGTTGCCTGGCGCCACAATATCAACCGCCAAATCATTGCTTGCGACTGAGTTGACAACATCCCATGGCGTATCTAGCACAATTGTTTGACCTGATGTCGTACCGCCAATGTTGGGTGAACTCCAGTCTGCGGCCGCTATCTTAAATGCATGCCGTTGCTCATCTAGTGCAACAGTCACCTGATATACATTGTCGCCTTGATACACAAACTCGCTGTTGTTAGGGGTTCCCCAGCCATTCATAGAACCACGAAGATAAAAAGTATTCGTATAAGGACCTGTATCGGGCGGCGGCGTGATGGCATCGGATGATATTGTCAGTACAGGACTATCTGGGTCAGTAGCATCTAAAGCAAACTCATACAGGGCCTCTTGAGCAATAGTCACTGAAAGATTATTGGCAAAATTAGTCAAGGTTGACGGGGTGCCGATGCTAACATTGAAGCCACCGCCAATATTCACGGAGTCAAAACCCTCATTGGCAACCTTAAATTCGTAATCACCTACCGCTAGTGTTATTTCAACACTGTATTGTTCACTGCCTCGGTAAACCATTTCATCTGTGGTGTCCCAGTCGTTCATCGAGCCTCTTACAAATATGGCTTGCTCGCCATAAGGAGGAAGCGCCGATAGTCCAAACCCTTGAACGTTGTCTTGGGCTTTGACAAATACCACGCTGCTCAAGGCCGGCACCGTAAAGTTATTGCCTGAGGCAGAAGCAGAAGCAACACGAGCATCTTCAGATGATTGCTGAACCGGGTGCAAACTAAAGCCACTGGCATTATTTACGCTGAATGTTTGAGTGCTGTTGGTGCCGTTTACCATCACCAAAATTGCATCGTTGTTGCTATCTAAGTCAGCCAAACCCAAACCATCGTCTAAGCTCATCACGATTAAGCCCTGAATTTGTTCAGGTCCGACGTTATGAAATTTGACACGCTGTGAAACATCATCAGCGGTGGTCAACGCAAATAAGGGTGAGCTCGATCGGATTTTCAAAAAATCTGTGAACATAGCTTTTGCAAGCGCAATGCTGTTCGCATCAATATCTGAATTTGGATTAGCACTTATCGGACTGATCGCAGGCCAATTGTTTTGATTATCTTGGGCCAGCGGTAAACCTATGTTCCAAGTCGATTCCAGCCCATTAAAGTCAACACGGTTGAACCAATCACCTGCATCATAGGTGTTTCTATCCATTGACTTGGAGCGCAGTAGTTCACTGCCCATGTGCAAGAACGGGATACCTTGGCTGAACAATGGAATGGATAACGCAATACCTTGCACTCTCGTTCTGTCAGATAACGACATCTCAGACGGCAGGTTGTACTGCAATTGATCCCATAGAGTCTCGTTGTCGTGCTTAGAAATATAGTTGATACTGTCGGCTGGATCTTTGGCGTAAGCAGCTGGTGAACCGTTCCACAGGTAGTCCTTGCCGCTCAAATACGTGCCGCTTGCGCTGACCCATTCATAGCTTTCTAGATTCCCCGCCATCGACAAACGCATGATGTCTTGCTCGTGTAAACTGCCGTTGGCCTTAAATAGTTCGGCGCTGCGCACTGCTTCGCGCAAACGATCGTTGAACGTACCAATCTGTGTGCCTGCCATGTTGAACTGTGTACCTTGTTCAAATCGACGATTGTTTACAACTTCACCAAAATTCCATCCCTCACCATAGAAGTAAGTGTCAGGGTCTACCGCTTGTACAGCAGCTCTAGCATCCAAAATTGCTTGCTTTGGCACGTGCCCCATCAAATCAAAGCGAAAGCTATCAAAGCCAAAGTGCTTGGCAAAACTAACCAGTGAATCATTCATTAGCTTGCCCATCATGCGATGCTCAGCCGCTGTATTTTCACAACACGTAGAGTTTTCTATACCGCCAGTGGTTTCACTTAGTCGTTGGTAGTATCCCGGCACTACTTTGTCTAATACTGAGTTATCAAACAAACCGGAACTAGCGGTATGGTTATAAACCACATCCAACACAACGACAAAATCCAACTCATGCAGGGCCATGATCATGGCACGCATTTCTTTTATTCTTGCTTCGCCGTCAGAATCAGTTGCATAACTGCCTTCTGGCGCGGCGAAATGATGCGGGTCATAACCCCAGTTAAATCCATCTAGTCCCCGCATGGCCTCTACCAATGCTTGCGCTTGGGTCGTGCTGGGGTCATAGCTTTTGAGTACATCTAACAAGCTAGTAGAGTCTGACTCGTTGCCGCAAACCGGTGCATCTGCAACCTTGGCACATAACTCAGCAACGGTGTTCGTCAACTCAACTCTCTGACTTGGATCTTCATTAATCGTGGCTATATCGTTAGCGGGTAAAAGGTGAACATGCGTCATTCCAGCTTCACGCAATGTTGCTAAGTGTTTTACAGGAACACTATCGCTTTGCGTAAATGCCATGTATTTACCGCGATATTCACTGGCGGTGCTTTCATCTAGGATGCTGAAGTCACGAATATGTGTTTCGTAAATAAGCATGCTTTCTGGGCTACCAAAGCTTGGCGCCTGATGATCCGCCCAGCCCTCTGGTACAAGGTCTGTGGCATCAAGATCGTCTAGATTAACAAACTGACTAAAGCGACCGTTTGTACTAAGACTGACAGAGTAGGGGTCAGTTGCGTAAAGTACCTCATTGTTTTGCGTTAGCGGATGATACACGCTAATTTCATAGCGATAGAATAAGCGGTCGATTTCAGAGGTCGGTGCTTCAAATGTCCAGATACCGGTAGTGTCGTCCACACTCATGGCCTGATTACTAACCATGACTTTTGCTTTGTTAAACAGTTGAATTTTGACGTTGGTTGCCGTCGGCGCCCATACTGCCGCTTTTGCAAGATCACCCGAATATGTGACGCCAAGATTTGCTTCGTCAGCATCATCTTCTAGGCGAGTATACAAAAAATCTAACAAACGAGGGATTTGCACGCGTGTTATATCTAGCACTTTGCCATCTGCGTCTTTTGCTACCGCGAGTAACTGTTGTTTGGCTATTATTTTTGCTTGCGCATCATCTGTCGCGATAGCAAATTCTGAAAATTCCAATAGGTGCGGCATTGTCTGTTTGTGATGATCTTCTGCATCACCAAGCTGCATTTCAATTGATGTATTACCATTTAGCGCATCACCATCGACAATACTCAAATCGGCGGATGCTGAATAAAAAAGTGCAAAACTGGCCGCGTTGGTATCGGTTAGCCACAGGATAGAGTCATTATCAACCCAGTGCGCACGCGCGCCGTCTATGGACAGAGGTCTTTGTGTGAGAGGGGTGTACCAAACTTCTGGAAAGCCGTCGAAGGTAAAGCCTTCCGTACTTTGAGCTGGGTCAAATTTACCATTAGCTTCACCCAATGCCTTCACATCCCCCTTGTGCATAATAAAGTTATAACACGACGCGCCGGGCTCAATTGTCATGATGTAATATGCCCCGTATTGAGGGTGAACTCCGTCAGCCGGCAACGGGTTAGGCCAATTACTAAAATGTACGCTTTGGGTGGTTGGCATTGCGTAATTTCCGCAGCCTTCTGCGTTCCATAAATGCAAGCCCCAGTCGTCGTAATTGCCATCGGCACGCTTGTAGAAAATCGCGATTTGGTTGGTATCTAAATTGAGAACTCCGTTTGCAGTTTGACGTTCGCTTTGCAAACGTAGCGTCATATTAAATGCAGCGCGCTTTAATTCAAATTTTAGCACTACGGTTGCCGACTCACCGGCGTTCAAGCTGGCGGTTTCTAGCAATTTGTAAGCAACACCATCAGACTCACCGTCACCGTTTGCCAAATCGTGGCTACTAGCATCCAATAATAATCTCATCGGCGCGCTAATGTCCTCGGCGGATGTATTGGTAATCGTAACAACGCTAGAATACTGACGGTTTATTCTATCTAAGGTAGGACGGGATGAAAAGTTGAAGTCAGCTTCTAGATCGGTCCACTGAGTCTCTTGGGCCTCAGCAGAAAAAGGGGGGAAAGCAGCAGATATTAACAACAGTCCACTGAACATCATCGAAACCATAAGTTTTAACATGGGTTTACCTTTATATAGTTAGATTAGTTACGGGTGTTTCGAAGGCAAACGAAAGCAAGGGCAAACATGAACATCAGTGACGAGGCCGGCGTGTTAACCGCGTTTGCGATGAGCTGAACGTTGTCTATCTGCAGTGACGAAAACAAAATGTCGCTAGTAGGGCTAAGTGCATCAAAAAGTTGAAACTCAAGCGTCCAGCCTGTTTGATTGTAAAGACTGGCATCTAGCTCAATTGAAAACATCCCACTACCATATTCACTTGTCGAGTCGACCAAAAAGCCTAGATTTCCAGATGCATCAAATGAATCACCTGAGCCGTCGCCTAAAAAAACTGAGAAATAGTCGCCGAATAAGGCATCACCATCTGTGCCCTCAAACAACCAATCAAAGCTTAGCGTTAACGTTTGTCCGTCGGTAGCGCTTAGGTCTAAGTCAGTAAACAAGGTGTTAGCGAAAAATGCCGTGCTAGTATCGAGATCATCAACGTATATCTGAGCGCTGCATGCACCTGCATTATCAACGACTGAGAAATCAGCGCTCGCCCCAACGTCGCCCAAGCCATCAGTATCTTTTTGCCATCCACTGAGATCACAGGTTTGAAAGTTACCGTTGTTAATCATCGCTGCGTGCGCGTTAATAGACATAAGTAGACATGCTGTCATGTAAACTATCAATTTTTTCATCAAATAAATCCCTCTAGTTGGTACCGTAGCCATAATCAAAAGTGCGGCAACATTGTTAATTAAATGTAATTAATAAGTAGGTTAAATGATAAAAATTGGAGCGACTAGCAATAGTGTTATGAATACGTATGTAAAAAAATGTGGGCTAACTTGGCGTATGTACAAATTGCTGTATGCTTAAAACATTGGAGGGAGTAGCGTGCAAACGAATTTATTTGAAGCCCAGCGACAGCGTTTAGACATGCAAGATGCTGACGTTGAGTACATTGCAAACTGGTTAAACCCAGACTTGGCAGACAAACTGTTTTCACATTTTAGTGCTGATTTGGCGTGGCAAGAGGCGCATATCGCCATGTTCGGAAGGCAAGTAAAAATTCCGCGATTGCAGGCATGGTATGGTGACCCAGATGCAGTTTATAAATATTCTGGCTTGCAAATGCAACCTGTGGCGTGGACACCCAATTTATTAACCCTAAAACATAGATGTGAACATGAGTGCGGCGTTAAGTTCAACTCTGTGTTGGCCAATTTATATCGTAGTGGCAGCGACAGTATGGGCTTTCATTCAGATAATGAGCCAGAATTAGGTAATCAGCCAGTGATTGCCTCTGTTAGTTTAGGGCAAGCGCGCAATTTTGATTTTAAGCATACCAACACACAGGAAAAAGTGCGCTTGGTGCTTGAACATGGTTCGCTGTTAGTTATGTCGGGAGATACACAACGCTACTGGCAACATGGCATCAACAAAACAAAGCGTACAGCACAGCCGCGCATCAACTTTACGTTTCGGTCCGTCAAAGTAATCTAAAGCCTCCATTATTGCTGCGCAGGCAGCAATCTAAAACACCCGCAATTGCATTTTATTGTCTGACCACACACGTTCAACCCTACCGCATGTGCACATACTTCGTTTTAATTAACATAACTAGCGCGTGGTTCAGTCGTTTTATCAATCAAGGTCTTTATAATCGTACCATCAATAAAGGGAAACTTTGATATGGCAAAAAAAGCCTATAGTGGCGCTACACTGCTCGAACTCATGATTGTACTAAGTATATTAGCGATACTGGGGACGATAGGCGTTCCGAGTTTTGTATCGCTTATTACCGCCGCTAGAATCGGTGCTCAAACTAATCAAATTAATAGCTTGCTGCGATTTGCACGACACACCGCAATTGACCAAGCTCGATTAACGGTGGTGTGTCCCGCAGTTGACTTTAGTCATTGTTCGAAAGACTGGAACGCGCCCAAAATAGTGTTTATTGATGTCAACCATAACGCAATTAGAGAGCCGCAAGAGCGCTTGCTCGGCAGCATGCCCGCAAGCCCTCAGCGTACCCATATGCATAGCACCAAAACGGCCATCAAGTTTTATCAAAGCGGCATAACGGCCAGTCCAGCAAGTGTGAGAATTTGTGCTCGTTCCAAACAGGCTCAATATGCAAGACTGCTTACCGTCAGTTTGCAAGGCAAAGTTAAGTTAAGCCGAGATGCTAATAAAGATGGTGTACATGAAAACTCAGCCGGTAAGGCACTGTC
>Ga0115565_10001967_pt1 | contig 16304 bp, 12 predicted proteins | sample COGITO_mtgs_1105_FD_87199 | JGI IMG/M metagenome (GOLD analysis project Ga0115565, IMG submission 87199) | Pelagic marine microbial communities from North Sea - COGITO_mtgs_110530 | ecosystem: Environmental > Aquatic > Marine > Epipelagic | place: Germany:Helgoland, sampling site Kabeltonne... | reverse complement strand
TTTTCACAATCAATTATATTGATAAAAAAAGCCCTTAAAATTTACGTTTTAAGGGCTTTTTAATTTTTCCGAATATATTTGTATTGTTATTAATTAAAAAACTTAAAAAATGTTTTTAAAATCGATTTTTACTTGTTTTTGATCACATAAATCAAAGAGGAATACTCATTTGTGGCTTTTGCTTTAAAATTTGACAAAAAACCTTTGTAAAAAGATTTTATAGGATTCATTTTTCCAGATTTATATTTTTCACTTAAAAGAGAAACGTAGTAAGAATCAAATTTCATTGGCAATGTTTTTTCAACAATCATATCTACATCTGCAAATAGTTTAGCTATTGAAGTTTGAGAAAAATGCCATAAATGTCTTGGCACATCAAAAGCTGCCCAGTGTTCTTTATAATATTTTGCATCGTTACTTTTATAATTCGGAACTGCAATAATTAATCTTCCATTATTAGAAAGTAAATTTTCTAACTCAGCAATATATTCTTGTAAATTTTCCACGTGTTCTAAAACATGCCAAAGTGTAATAACATCAAATTTTAAAATTTCAATTTTAGCTAAATCTTCTTGAAGAATAATTCCCTTTTTTGCAGCAATAGTTCTTGCGCCTAAATCTGGTTCTGTTCCAAAAACATTCCAAGAATTATCTTTACAAACTTTTAAAAAATCTCCTGTTCCTGCTCCAACATCTAAAATATTTTTTGATGATGTTTCAAAAGAATTTATCAGTTTTAACTTTCTTTTTAAAGTGATGTTTTTTACAGATTGATAAACTTTATCCAACATCGATTTTTTAGAATCTGTATGCGAAATATAATCTTCACTTTTATAATAATCTGCCAAATTTCCTGGAACAGGAACTGTTACCAACATATCAAATTCAGAATTCTTTTTTAGCTGATATACTTCTCCAGAAACTGTGTAATCTTTACAGTCTAAAAAAGGTTGTAGATTTTTATAAAAGTCAATTTTCTTATTCATTTATGATACTACTTACTGTTGATATTTTCTAATTATTAAGTCGATTCAAATAGAAACTTAAAAAATAACTATTGAAAAATTGTGTTGTTTTTTTTAATTGTTCCACGAGGAACATATAAGTTTAATTTAAACACAAAGACGCAAAGTTTTAGCAAAGAGCGCAGAGTTATATTTATTTTTTTTATAAAAACAGTAAAGCTATGTAAAAACTTTACCAATAGTCAAACAGGTTTTTACCCACAATTATTCCACAACAAGTTTCTTCCCTTTGGGAAGGTTAGGATGGGCTCTCTTTTATCTGCCCATATACACCAACAAAACAGAAATATCACTTGGTGAAACTCCACTTATTCTACTCGCTTGAGAAATAGAAGTTGGTTGAATTTTAGTTAATTTTTCACGAGCTTCAAACGACAAGGATTGTAATTTTTGATAGTTGAAAGCAGCAGGAATTTTCACATTCTCTAGTCTATTTAATTTGTCTGCATTGTTCTTTTCTTTATCAATGTAACCAGAATATTTTAAATGAATTTCTGCCTGTTCTATAATCTCTTTATCAATATTATTCTCTGCTACAAAAGCAGCTAATTTCTTTACATTCTTAAAATCAGAAAATTCTAATTGAGGTCTTGCAGCTATTTTATAAAGCTTCATAGATTGATTAATCAATGCTAAATTCTTAGCTTCTAAAATAGGATTTATCTCACCTTCTTTAACACTCGTTTCTTCTAAAAACTTAATTAATAAATCCGTTTTACGTTGCTTTTCTAACACTCTCTCCATTCTTTCTTTTGATGCTAAACCAAGCTCAAAACCTTTAGGAGTTAATCTTAAATCTGCATTATCCTGTCTTAATAAGGTTCTATATTCTGCCCTTGATGTAAACATCCTGTAAGGCTCTTCTGTACCTTTTGTAATTAAATCATCAATTAAAACAGCAATATAAGCTTCATTTCTTTTTAATATAAATGGTTCTTTTCCTTGCGTTTTTAAAGCTGCATTTACACCAGCCATTAAACCTTGTGCTGCTGCTTCTTCATAACCAGTTGTTCCATTAATTTGACCTGCAAAAAACAAGTTCTCAATCAGCTTAGTTTCTAGAGAATGTTTTAATTGAGTTGGTTGAAAAAAATCATATTCAATAGCATAACCATATCTTAAAAACTTCACATTTTCAAAACCTTCTACAGCTCTTATAGCTTTATCTTGAATATCTTCTGGAAGCGATGTTGAAAAGCCATTTACATACATTTCGCAAGTTGTCCAACCTTCTGGTTCAATAAACATTTGATGTCTTTCTTTGCTTGCAAAACGATCCACTTTATCTTCTACTGACGGACAATATCTTGGTCCTGTAGATTTAATTCTACCATTAAACATTGGTGATCTATCAAAACCTTCACGTAATAATTCGTGTACTTTTGGATTTGTATACGTTAACCAACATGAACGTTGTTTTGTTAAGTTCTTTGTTGTTGGTAAATAAGAAAACTTCTCCGTAAATTCATCTCCTGGCTGTTCAATCATTTTGGAATAATCCAAAGATCTGCCATCCACTCTTGGAGGCGTTCCTGTTTTCATTCTACCAGCTTCAAAACCTTTCGCAACTAAATCTTCTGTAATTCCTGTTGATGCTCCTTCCCCTGCTCTACCTCCACCAAAACTTTTATCACCAATATGAATTAATCCATTCAAAAAAGTACCAGCTGTTATGATGACAGTTTTAGCTTTTATCTCTAAACCTAAAGCTGTTTTTACACCAATAATTTTATTTTCATCAAACAACAATCCATTTACAGAATCTTGATAAAAATCTACATTTTCAGTTTGCTCTAACATGGTTCTCCAACATTCTGCAAATTGCATTCTGTCAGATTGTGCTCTTGGACTCCACATTGCAGGTCCTTTAGATTTGTTTAGCATTTTAAACTGAATAGCTGTCTTATCTGTTACAATTCCACTGTAACCCCCTAACGCATCAATTTCTCTTAAAATTTGTCCTTTTGCAATTCCACCCATTGCAGGGTTACAACTCATCTGCGCAATATTTTGCAAATTCATTGTAATTAATAAAGTATGTGCACCCATATTTGCAGCAGCTGCAGCAGCTTCACTTCCTGCATGACCTCCTCCTACTACAATTACGTCGTATGTTGTTGTAAATAAACTCATTATCTTAATAGTTCCACGTGAAACTTTTATTTTATTAAACTGATTATCAAAACTTTAAAACCGATAAAGCTTTATTTTCTTCTTTTCTCATCACTATTTTTTCATCAGCAGATTTATCTTTTAAACCCATATAATGCAAAACACCATGAATCATAACTCTATGAAGTTCTTCTTCAAAAGTTACGTTATATTCTTTCGCATTTTCTTTGACTCTTTCAACAGAAATAAAAATATCTCCATTGATTAGTTTACCTAAAGAGTTATCAAAACTAATAATATCTGTTAATGTATCATGTTGTAAAAACTCAACATTTAACTTTAATAAATATTCATCATCACAAAAAATATAATTGACTTCACCAAGTTCAAAATCTTTTTCTGAAACAATTTTTTCAATCCAAACTTCTATTTGAGTTTCGTTATCTAATACAAACTCAGTTTCATAATTATATGTTATCATTATAATTAAATTGTATTTATTATAAAAGATTTAGAACTTTTATCATATGCAATATATCTAAATCCACTTTTTAGAAAACAGCTAGATTGGTATTTAAAATGACTAATATCTTTTAAATGATCTATTTCCTTTTTTTTATCTATTTCTTTATAAATAGTTTCAGGAAGATTTTGGTTCAATAAATTTCCATTTTCATCAATTAATAACTCAAAAAAACGTTTTTCTTTTGTAACAGAAGCATTATTGAAAACAAACTCATCATTAACGTTAGGACCAAAACCAGCTGGGAGGTTTTGTCTCATTAAGTTTTGATTCATTTGATGCATCATTTGATTAAAATTTAAAAAATTGTTATAATAACTATAGTCAATATCTACATAATCTAATCGAATTCTTATATTATTATTGACTGTTTTATTTGCTGTAATAGTAACAATATAATGTGATTTTTTAGAATGTTTCAAAAAATCACCAATCCCTTGAAATTTAGAATTATTTTTAGTGTAAGCATTTAAAGATTCATCTAAAATTATACTATTTAATTTTAACCCTGTATTCGTATCAAACAAATTTATATATGCTTTTTCTTTTGTTTGTATAAACTGATAAAGTTTATCATCAGCGAAAAAAGAAGCCATTTTTTGAAAATTACCATTAAAATCATTATCAAAACTTTTCTTTTCAATAAATAAACTATCTTTAGATAGATTCAAATTAATAAATTCGGTATTTCTAAACAAATCAGTATCTTTTGTAAAGTTCAAACTATTATTATTGTAGTATAACTTTAAACTATTTGTTGCACCATTTCTTACAAATTCATCATTTCTAACTGTAGCAACATATTTATCTTTAAAATAATCACTAAAGCTAGACAACTTATCAATTTTTAAGATTTTAGTATTCACAGATTCATCACCAATAAACTCTTTAATAGAAAGAAATTCGTCTTTTTTGTAAAGCAAAATTGAACGATCTTTAGTTCTAATTAATTTTACAAAATCTTCATGTTTATAAACATCTGACTCCTTAAAATTATTCTCTCTTAAATTATAATCAATTTTCTTTAAAAATGATTTTTTCTTTTTAAAATTACATGTTAAAAGTAGTGATAAAACATTGTCTTTATAATGATATGATAAAATATTATAACCCTTTTCAGTCGTTAAAGTTGGCAATTCTATTACTTCAGTTCCGTTAAAAAAATAAGCAAAAACAGTATACTTTTTATTTTTTTTGTTCTTTCCAAATATCAAATGAAACGAATCTTTATCGGATAAATCTCCAGAAAAAGTAGTTTCTGTTTTAAAATTTTTAGGAATTATAATTTCATTAAAGTTGATGTTATCCGCAAACACAAAACTCGTAAAAAGTATGGCAATTGATACATTGATAAAATTTCTCATTATGAAGCTAATTTTACTCTTTTTTAGCGTCAGAAAAGTATTCTCTGACCTTCTTTTTATAATTTTGTTGCAAAGGTAAGGATTGTCTGTTTAATATCTCTATTTGATTGTAAAACTGCTTTTTAAATTCTAATGCTTTTACTTTGTTTCTTTGGTTTTCTAATTGGTTAGCGTTTGACTTCCGTTTTTCATCTTTTCCTTGTTCTAAAGCAGCCTTTTCTAACTTTAATAATTCATAATTTAAGTTCTGCATTTTTTGAAGTGTGCCAGCATTAAAACCTTTTTCTAAAATTTCATTCTCCAAATCTTCCATGGTTTTTAATGCTTTTTTAGCATTGCCATTTCCATTCGGATTTCCATTTTCACTTTCTTTGATAGCGTTTTGTAATTCTTGCCTTAACTGAGATTGCTCTTTAAAAATTTCATACAATTCACCATCTAAATCATCATTAGATCCTTCTCCATTTCCACCAGGTTTTCCATTTTCTCCAGACTTCCCTCCTTTTCCATCTTTTCCATTCTCACCTTTATCTCCCTTTTCACCTTCTTTACCTTCTTTACCTTCTTTACCTTCCTTACCTTTTTGATCTCCCTTTTTATCTCCACCTTCTTCTCCACCTTTTTTCATGCCATCTTTCATCTTTTTAGACAAACCTTCCTGTTTTTTAATCAAATCTGGCAAACTAAAACCTTGTCCTTTTCCCTTTTTTCCTTTGCCCATTTTCATAGACATATTATTTTGCATATCATTTAACATAGTACTTAAATAATCTGCCAAGTTATTTGTGGAAGTCATAACATAACGTTGATTGGAAAGTCCGTTATTAAATCTATTTTCAGAAAAATTCTCTAAAGATTGGTCTAAGTTATAATGAACAGAAGATAAATCGTCTTGAATTTTAGTGGAAATTTTTGGCAAACGCATTGCTAAAACATATAAACTATCATCTATATGTTCAAAATACGTTTTAATTTCATTTTGCTTTTTCAAGTCATTACCAAAGTCTGGATGTGATGTAGAAGTTTCACCAAATTTTTCCATTAACTGTTCTTGCTGAAAAGAAAAAATAACCAAATTTTCTAAAATTTTACGTAAGTCATCCATGTTTTCTTCCATAGATTCTCCTTGCATATCCATCATAGATTTTTGCATTTTAGCACTCATTTCCTTCATCTTTTTGGACGATTTCTTTTGGCTTTTTTTTGCTTCTTGTTTATTTTGTTTTTCTAAATTTTCTTCAGATTTTTTTAATTCTTCCTCAATATCTTCCTCTTCTTGATCAACATCTGGCAACTCCATTGGCTCTTTTAGCTTTTCATTATCTTGATCCAATTCTTCAAGTTCTTTCTTAATCGCCTCAAAATCTTCTTTAACTTGCTTTTGCTCCTCTAAAGAACTATCCTCTTTCTTTTCTAAATCTTCCTGTTTTTTAGACAACTCTTCAATCTTATTAGCAATTTGCATCGCTTTTTGTTCCACATAAAAACGTTTTACCATTTCTAAAGTTTTCTCTAAACTACGTTGTTGTTCTTTATTTTGCTGTGCTAATTCTTTCGCTTTTTGTACTAAATCTTCCTTATTTAATTTATCAGCCATTTTCTGAATTTCATCCAACAGCTTTTGTTGCTTATCCAATTTTTTAAGCTCTTTAATTCGCTCTTTTAAATCTTCTTTCTTTTCTTGTAAAGTTTTGTCTTTTTCTTCTTTTTCGTCTAAATTTTCTTGTAACTTATCCGTTTGTTTTTGCATCATTTCTTTGTATTGTTCTTGACGCTTTATAAAACTTTCTACTTTCTTTTTATCATTAAAATTGATGCTCTTTTTATTCTGCAACTCTTGCTGAATATTTTCTAATTGTTCTTGCTGCTTTTTTTGTTTTTGAACAGAATTCTCCAAATCATTAATGGCATTTCGCTGTTCTTGCAGCAACTCCTCCTCTACTTCATTTTCTGTTTTCTGGCGATAATTGAAAACTCTACTTTTTACTTTTTTATTTCCGTTTACAGCATCATTATCTGAAACTTGAAAATAAAACTCATAATTTATTCCTTCTTGCAAATTTAAACCCTCAGGAAATTGATAGAAAAAAGTTTGGATATTTTGTTTCGTAATTTGCAAATTGAATTGTTGCTTTCTTTCAGCATTTTCTTCATCATAATAAATTAACTCCAATTTTCGCAAACCATAATCATCAGAAATCTGCCCAGCAAATTGTGCTGTTCCACGTGAAATGCTATCAATATTTGAAGTCACAGAAATTATAGGAAACTCATCTTTTACAACATCCACAGAAAACTGTAAATTTTCATAATCTTGTAAATTTTTGTTTGATGATGCTATTTGATAATTCAGCGCATTTCTAATTTGTTGCTGATATTCAAAAATACCTTCTGCAATACTTTTAAAATTTTCTCTTTTTTCATTGTTGATAAAAGCTAAACTATCAGTTTGCGTGGTTTTTACATTCCAAGTAATATTGGTGCCTTCAGGAACTGTTAAATTTCCAGAGTTTTGAATCGTTTCACTTTTTCGTCCTAAATAATTTGGATAATCTAAGGTTAAAGAAACGTTGTTGATAGTTGGTGTACCAATTACTTTAATTCGGTAATCTTGAGACTGAATTCCATTAGCTTCAATGTAAAAATTAATTGGTTCTTGCACATCAAAAAAAGTATAAGAAAAAGAAGCATTGCCATTATTCTGTAAAAAATATTGCTGATTATCAAACACAATTTTAGCTTCGTTTGGCATTACTTCTCCTACAGTTTTCATGGAAATTGTAATTGATTTTCCCTGAATAACTTGCAAGTTTTCATTCATTAAAGAAAACAAAAATGGCGCTGGTGGATTGTAAGCTCTTCTGTGATTTACAACACGTTCTAAACTTTCGGTTAAAGAACCATTACTAATTGTAAATAAGCTAATTATATAAATTAAAATAGGCAAAATTGCATATTTTAAATACTTTTTATTCTCTATAAAATCAACAGCTTTTACAAACGGAATGGGTTGTAATTCTGCTGATTTCTGGTTGATACTTGCCAAAATTAAATCTGATGCTTGTGCGTTTTCTTTTAATTGCAAAACGTTTAATAGTTTGTCTCGAACTTCAGGAAAATGTGCTCCAATAATTTTTGAAGATTCTCTAAAAGAAATTCCTTTTCTGAATCCTATCAATTTAAAAATAGGAATTGCAATAAATCGAATTAACAAGAAAACTTCCACAATAATAAAAAGCCAAAATAAAATGGTCCTGGCAGTTGGTTGTAACCATAAAAAATACTCTAAAAAAAGGGTAAAGAACAAGTACAAAAAACCTAATGAAAAGAACAAAATAGTTCCTTTAATTAACTCGTTTGTGTAATATTTTTGGGTAAACTGATGTAGTTTTATCTGTATTTTTTCGAATTCGCTCATAATCAACAAATAAAAGTACTAATTTTGAATAGATTTTTAAGTAAAAATTTGTTAAAACAATTTGTAAGTATTAAAGTCTAAGAACAACTAAAAAAATATATACCAAAATTATGAAATCTATAACTTTACTTTTTACGTTATTAATAACCTCAACTTATTTTGCTCAAAGTCCTTGGACCAAAGACAAAGGAGATTTATTTGTGAATTTTTCTTATACAACCATCTCAGATTATGATCAGCTTTTTGGAAATCCTAATAGAACTACTTTTAGTTCAATTTCAGATAAAACCTACCAAATTTACGGGGAATATGGTTTTACTGATAAAACTACCTTAATTGCTGTAATTCCATTAAAATCTATTAGTATTGATAATTTTCAAGACCCAAGAATAGATTGTATTGGAGATTGTTCTCAAAGTTTTGACGACACAACTTTTGGAAATATTTCTTTAGGTATAAAACATCAATTTTATAATAATGGTTGGGTTATTGCTGGGCAATTGGTTACAGAATTAAATACAAGTTCTTTCGATAATATTTCAGGAATTAGAACAGGATATGATGCCTTTACTTTTACACCTCAATTATTAGCAGGAAAAAGCTTCGGAAAAACTTTTTTTCAATCTCATATTGGTGTAGATCTAAAAACAAACGATTATAGTAACAACTTTAAAATTGGTGGCGAATTTGGTGGAAAAGTACTAAAGAATATATGGTTAATTGGCTTTGTAGATGTTGTAGAATCTTTTGAAGATGGCTCTATTGAAATACCTGTAAATAACTCATTTAATGGTTTATATGTAAACAATCAAGAATATGGTGCTTATGGTTTAAAAGCCATTTTACAATTGTGTGATCTTGGAGTTACAGCAAGTTTTGCAAATGCTTTTTCTGGAAACAATGTACCTAAACAAAGTGCATTTTCTATTGGAATTTTTAATACTTTTTAAAAGAAAAAATTGATAGGATTTCACAAATTAAATAATAACTAGACCTCAGCGCTTTTAAAAACTTTGAGGTCTTTTCATATCAATAATTTTTATAGCATCTAATTTCTATTCTCTTTTAGAAAAACTATCTTTGTAGCATTAAAAAAAGAGCCTTAAAATTTCTTTAAGGTTTATTAAAAATGTCTTTTCTGCAAAAGCAGGAATCTAAAAAAACAAAGAAAATGAAATCTAATGTTCGTGTTCGTTTTGCACCAAGTCCAACAGGACCTCTACATATTGGTGGTGTAAGAACTGCTTTATACAATTATTTATTCGCTAAAAAACACAATGGTACTTTTATTTTAAGAATAGAAGATACAGACCAAACACGCTATGTAGCTAATGCAGAGCAATATATTATAGACGCTTTAAAATGGTGTAATATTCCTTTTGATGAAGGTCCAAATACCAATGAAAAATTTGGTCCTTATAGACAATCTGAACGTAAAGAAATCTATAAAAAATATGCAGATATTTTATTAGAAAAAGGCCATGCTTATTATGCTTTTGATACTCCAGAAGAATTAACAGCACAAAGAGACTTTAATGCTTCTAAAGGTAAAATGTTTATTTATAATTGGCAAAATAGAGAAGAAGGAAAACTAACAAACTCTTTAGTTTTATCCGAAGAAGAAGTACAAAAGAAAATTGATGCAGGTGATAAATATGTAATTCGTTTTAAAAATCCACAAAGCGAAATTTTGTACATGGAAGACGAAATTCGTGGTAGAATTACTATTAAAACAAATACGTTAGATGATAAAGTTTTATTTAAATCTGATGGTATGCCTACCTATCATTTAGCAAATATTGTTGATGATCATTTAATGGAAATTACACACGTAATTAGAGGTGAAGAATGGTTGCCTTCTATGCCTTTGCATGTTTTATTATACAAAGCTTTTGATTGGGAAATTCCGAAATTTGCACATTTACCTTTAATTCTAAAACCAGTTGGAAAAGGAAAATTAAGCAAAAGAGATGGAGATAAATTGGGGTTCCCAGTTTTTCCTTTAGCCTACACAAACGAAGAAACAGGAGAAGTTTCTAGAGGTTTTAAAGAAGATGGCTATTTTGCAGATGCTTTTATAAATATGTTGGCATTTTTAGGCTGGAATCCTGGTACTACCCAAGAAATTTTTTCTTTAGATAAATTAGTTGAAAAATTCGATTTTGAACGCGTTAATAAAGCTGGCGCGAAATTTGATTTAGATAAAACAAAATGGTTTCAGCAACAATATATGCAAACCAAAGACGATGAAAAATTAACAGATTTATTTATACCTACTTTAGAAAAAAAAGGGATAAATATGGATAAAAAAGATGTTCAAAAAATAGTTTCTTCTATAAAAGAAAGAGCCGTTTTTGTAGATGAATTCTGGGAATTAGCTGCATACTTTTTTGAAACTCCAAAAGAATATGATGTAAAAGCTGTCAAGAAAAGTTGGAAAGAAGGAACAACTGATTTAATGAAAGAACTGATTCCTGTACTATCAAAAATTGAAGACTTTTCATCAAAAAATACCGAAAAAGAAATCAAAGAATGGCTTTCTGAAAAAGAAATTGGTTACAGCAAAGTTATGCAACCTTTGCGTTTGTCTTTAGTTGGTAAATTAGCTGGACCTCATTTATTTGATATAATTTATTTAATTGGAAAAGAAGAAACCATTAAAAGAATAAATAACGCAATCGAAAAAATAGAATTATGAAAAAATATATCCTGTTAGTGTTTGTTTTTACAAGTTTAATGGCTTATAGTCAGTTTAATAATGGTATGAGAAATCAGCGCCAAAACCAAATGAACCAAACCCCAAGACAAGCTCCAGAACCAAAATATGAAATTGAAAAATATCTTGGAATTTTAATTTATGATATTGAAAAATTTGCAAAAAAATCAAGCATAAAATTATCATCTGAAGAGGGAAAAAAGTTTTCTGCAATATTGACAAAATTTAATAAAAAACTAAAAGATTTTAGAAGAATCAATAGTTTTACGCTAAATAGCACTAGAGAAATGGTGGAAAATTTTCAGAAAAATGCTCAGAAGTCAGGTGATTTTTCAGAAAGAGCAAACATTCAAAAAGTAATGGCAGAAAACTTAAAGCCAATTTCTGAAACTTTAAGAGTTTATGACAAAGAATTAGATACCAGCATGAAGGAAATTTTATCTGAAAAACAATATAAAAAATGGATTAAATATAACAGAAAAAATTATAAGGTTTTTCCAAAAGATGACGTAGAAAATGAGGAAAATAAAAACTAAAAAAGATTTATGAATGAAAAGCCTGAAAAAAAATTTCAGGCTTTTTTTATGGAATAAAATGTAACATTATAAAATTAAAACGTCTTATAAGTTAGATGTTTAAAATCAGTATCTTTACATAAAACAATAACCTAACTAATAAAAAAATTATGTTCGCAGCTTTTCCTATTATTTTAGTCTTGTCAGTTATTCTTCTTTTTGCCGCTTTTTTTATGGTAAAACAGCAAACTGCAGCAATTATAGAACGTTTTGGAAAATTCCATAGCATTCGCCAATCTGGTTTGCATTTAAAAATTCCTTTGGTTGATAAAGTTGCTGGAAGATTAAGCTTAAAAATTCAGCAATTAGATGTAATTGTAGAAACTAAAACGTTAGATGATGTTTTTGTAAAACTAAAAGTTTCTGTTCAATATAAAGTAATCAATGAAAAAGTATATGACGCTTTTTATAAGTTAGATTATCCTCATGAACAAATAACAAGTTATGTTTTTGATGTGGTAAGAGCAGAAGTTCCGAAAATGAAATTAGATGATGTTTTTGTTAAAAAAGATGATATTGCTTTGGCTGTAAAAGCAGAATTAAATGATGCAATGGCTGATTATGGATTTGATATTATTAGAACTTTAGTAACAGATATAGATCCAGATCCACAAGTAAAAATAGCTATGAATAGAATTAATGCAGCTGATAGAGAAAAAACTGCTGCACAATATGAGGGTGATGCTCAACGTATTTTAATTGTTGAAAAAGCAAAGGCTGAAGCAGAAAGTAAGCGTTTACAAGGACAAGGTATTGCAGACCAAAGAAGAGAAATTGCACGTGGTTTAGAGGAATCTGTAGAAGTTTTAAATAAAGTTGGTATCAACAGTCAAGAAGCATCTGCTTTAATTGTGGTTACACAGCATTATGATACTTTACAAGCTATTGGACAGGAAACAAATAGTAATTTAATTTTATTACCAAATTCGCCACAAGCAGGTAGCCAAATGTTAAATGATATGGTTGCAAGTTTTACAGCAAGTAATCAAATTGGTGAAGCTATGAAAAATCAAAAACCAAAAAAGAAAAATGACTAATATTATAATAAATTAGCTTTTTTCTTTTTATTATAAAACTACAAAACTGTTGTAAAAATTAATTTATTACAACAGTTTTATAGTTTTATACTCATCTAATTTATAAAAAAAGTGATGTTTTAGTTTGTTTTTTTAAAACAAATTATGCATTTTATAAAAAATGTTATCTTATATTTGTAATATTATTAAATTAGAATATTGGGGGATTTTTTAATTTAAAACAAAAAAGCTCTATTTGTTTATCAAATAGAGCTTTTATTTTTTATTAACTTAACAAAAGATTACTTCTTTTCTTCTAACTTTTCTCCTTCTTCGTCTTTAGAAGCCTTTTTAAACTCTTTTATTCCACCACCTAAACCTTTCATTAATTCAGGTATTTTTTTGCCTCCAAATAACAATAAAACAACTACTACAATTAAAATTATTGAGTATCCTCCAGGAATTGCTAAAAATGTATGTATACTATTCATTTGTTCTTAAATTTAATGATACAAAGATACAAAAAGGTTTTTATTAATCTCTTTTTTGTATAATACCTCCAATTACTTTTTTATCTTTTAACACTTCTGGGTTTCCTTTGTAAAAAATAGACCCTCCAAAACTTACTTTAGCATCTAAAGTTTCTTCTGTAAAAACCTCTGCTCTTGCTCCAGTGCCTGCTTTTACAGTAGAATTTGAGTCTGCCTTTAACCCAAAACCATTATAAACTCCATATAAATCTACATCTACATTTTGGTTTTTTGTAGTTCCTGTTAATTTAATAATTCCTCCAGAAGATGCTCTTACTTCTAAATGTTTCACTTTTAAAACTAGGTTGATAAAAGCTCTTTCTTGCGAATTTACCTCTAATTTTTCTTGTTCTATTTCTGTGCCTGTAATTGTAGCATTTTCATTGGCATCAATCACATCAATATTAACATTGTAATATAATTTTACTAAAACTTCTCCATTTGCAGCATTATCTTCTGGTTTTAACGAAAAAGGTAACGAGATTTTTAAAATATTATCTACATTTTTAATTTTAACCATTTCAGACTTCTTCCCTGTAATTACAAGTTTAGCTTCTGTAGATTTTATCAACTCTAATTCAATACCATTATAAACTTTTAAGATGTTATAATCTCCTAAGTTTTTAGTAATTGTTGTTTGCGATTGTACTAATAAAGAACTAATAAACAAACAAATACAAATTATTTTTTTCATAATTTTAATTTTGATGGTACTCATAAATCAACAAGTATACCACCTTTATAAAGTTAAATTTTAGCTTTTATTGTAAAAACTAATTATTAATTTATTTCACTTTTACAGCAGTTCCTGTAATAGAAACTAAAAGTGTAGAAGAATTTGCCAAAGGTTCTACATCAATTTGAATCCCTACAACTGCATTTGCTCCTAATTTTAGAGCATTTTCTTTTAAATTTTGGAATGCTTTTTCTTTAATACCTTCTAATCCTAAAGTGTACATTTCTCTATATTTAGCCATACTAAACATATCTGTAAAAGACATTTTTTTTCCGTTTGAAGAGTAACTAGAGTCGTAAGCTGAGCCAGTTACAATACCTAAATAATCTACTATTTGGTGGTTTTCTATGTTGGGTGTCGTTGTTAAAATCATTGTATATTCTTTAAAATTATTTTTTTCTTTTGGTACTTTATTATCAATTTTCGCACAGTAACCAAGCAGTTTGTCATCCTGTAAGGATCTCACGTTACTTTATCACTCTTAATTGAGACGCTTCCAGCGTGACAAACTGGTCTTTAAACTTCACAAAATTATACACAATTTGTCTTCCTGAAAGGATATCACACAATACTTTCTTAATCTTATGTGAGACGCTTCCAGCGTGACAAATTAGGTATAAACCAACTAAATATTATTTTTAAAACTTATCAATTTAAAAACTGTTTACTGAAACTGAAAACTGCCACTTTTTTACTCCTCAATCAAATTAAAATCTAAATGTTTGCGTTCTAAATCGGTCTTTTTTACCTGCACTTTTACATCATCCCCTAATTGATACATGTTTTTTGTGGATTGCCCAACAATAGCATATTGCTCTTCATCAAAAATATAATAATCGCTTTTTATATCTCTAATTCTAACCATTCCTTCACATTTGTTTGCAGTAATTTCTACATAAATTCCCCATTCTGTAACACCTGTAATTACACCATCAAAAATTTCTTCTTTATGATCTTGCATGTATTTTACTTGCATATATTTAATAGATGATCTTTCTGCTTTACTTGCTAATTCTTCTCTTTTAGAAGAATGTTTACACTTATCTTCATAAGGGAGCGCTTTTGGCGTTTCTCCTCCATCTAAATAATGTTGCAATAATCTATGTGTCATTACATCTGGATAACGTCTTATTGGCGATGTAAAATGACTATAATACTCAAAAGCTAAACCATAATGCCCAATATTTTGAGTTGTATACACAGCTTTACTCATTGTTCTTATAGCTAAAGTTTCAATCATGTTCGATTCTGCTTTGCCTTGTACATCACTTAACAATTGATTTAAAGTAGCTGATGTACTTTCCTTTGTATCAGTATTTATTTTATAACCAAATTTACTGATGATGTTTTGTAACGAAGCTAATTTCTCATCATTTGGTTCATCATGAACTCTATAAATAAAGGTTTTATTCGAAGGTCTTCCTTTATGACTTCCAATAAATTCTGCTACTTTTCTGTTGGCAAGTAACATAAATTCTTCAATTAATTTATTAGCATCTTGGCTCGTTTTAAAGAAAACGCCAACAGGATTTGCATCTTCATCTAAATTGAACTTCACCTCTACTCTATCAAAAGAAATTGCCCCTTGTTTCATTCTCTTTTTACGAAGAATTTTTGCCAATTTATCTAATTGTAAAGTTGCTTCTACAACTTCTTTGGTAACTGTGTATTCTTCATCAGTAATAGAAATATCAACTGGCATTGTGTAAGGCTGCACATCCTCAGAAAGTTGTACATTTTCTATAATGCTTTGTGCTTCTTCATACGCAAAACGTTGATCTGAATAGGTAACTGTTCTACCAAACCACTCCCCTACTATTTGTGCTTTTTGGTTGACTTCAAAAACGGCAGAAAATGTTAATTTTTCTTCATTTGGTCGTAAAGAACAAACGCCATTACTTAACATTTCTGGTAACATTGGCACTACTCTATCCACCAAATAAACGGATGTTGCTCTTTCATAAGCTTCATCGTCTAAAATAGTATCTGGTTGTAAATAATGAGAAACATCTGCAATGTGAATCCCAATTTCGAAATTTCCGTTTTCTAATTTTTTGAATGATAAAGCATCATCAAAATCTTTGGCATCTTTTGGGTCGATTGTAAAGGTTAAATCGCCTCTCATATCTCTACGTTTGGCAATTTCTTGTTTGGTAATTTCTATCGGTAAATTTTCTGCTTCTTTTTCTACTTCTGGCTCAAATTCATAGGGCAAATCATACTCCAATAAAATAGAATGCATTTCTGTATTATGATCTCCTGGTTTTCCTAAAACTGTGGTTATTTTAC
>Ga0115565_10001951_pt1 | contig 16408 bp, 12 predicted proteins | sample COGITO_mtgs_1105_FD_87199 | JGI IMG/M metagenome (GOLD analysis project Ga0115565, IMG submission 87199) | Pelagic marine microbial communities from North Sea - COGITO_mtgs_110530 | ecosystem: Environmental > Aquatic > Marine > Epipelagic | place: Germany:Helgoland, sampling site Kabeltonne... | reverse complement strand
TGACCAAACGCAATTGAAGAAATTTGGTTAGCAGTAACGCTTATAACTTCTAAATTCGAGTCATCTTCTAGGGTCAAATCAAGCACTGCTGATTCGCCTAGGGTTAAGAAAAGGTCGCTTACTCGTGTGTCTTCATTAACAGAAGAATCAACTTCTACTAAGTATGGACCGCCTACTCTTAAACCAGTCAGTGAAAACTGACCGTTTGAGCTTGTTGTCGCAGTACGAGTCGTACCCGATGGAACGTGGGTTACTGTGATTAACGCACCTGCATCTGCAGTGCCGTTTTGGCCAACAATAGTACCACGAACAGAAGAAGACGTTTCTTGCGCCATTGCCGCAGTAGAAAGACCTACTGCCATCGCAACCGCAATAGCAACGCGACTTATATTAGTTTTAGTAAGCATATTTATCCCTGTAAATAAATGTGAGTGTTTTTTGACGCGCGAATTGTCCTCCTCTTGTGTTACGGTTTTATTACAACGTTAAATTACTCGACGTTATAATGAACTTTTTTACAAGATTAGGAGTCTTCGTGCCGTTTTCTAGTGTTTTTTTGTTCTTATCGCTGCAAGTTTAAGCTAAAACCTACGCCTGACACAAATAAAAAGTACGCTTAGTGATCGTAAATCATCCGATCTCGCCCTAGTTTTTTTGCTTTGTACATGCGTACATCAGCCCGTCTAAGAGCGTCTTCAAATTTTTCGCCGGGTCTCGCCACCGCAATGCCAAAACTCAATGTGATTTTGTGATTTTGTAAGCCTTTTATTTTTACGTCTGTGTGTAAGCTTTTGCGAATTTTTTCGACAATGAACGTTGCATTATTTGAATCAGTATTTTTCAGCACGATCAAAAACTGTTCCCCTCCCCAACGCGCAACCATATCGCTTGCTCTTGTGCATTTTATCAACTGCTTTGCTGTTTGCTTAATTACGTCATCGCCAACATGATGACCCATCAAGTCGTTAACTTTTTTAAAGTGGTCGATATCACACAGAATAAGAGCATAGTGCACCAGTTCATTCTGTCGTCTGTTTCCCTGTTTGTTTTCCATTATGTCGTAGATGAATCGGCGATTAAATGTGTTCGTCAGCTCATCTTTGTTGGCAATTTCGTAAATAACTTTTTCGGTTTCACTTCTGTCTAGACGAATGTTGGTAATCGCGATAATTAAAGGTAAGCACGCTGCGATGATATTAATAAACTTTGCATAGTCTGTAATAACGGGGTATGCATATGTATAGATTTTGTCGACATAGCCAATTTCTAAACATGCAAATAATGTAATACACAACAATGAAATAACAATGCACTGTTTAATGGGGATTTCTCTCGCCACTAAAATCAGCGCCGCGACAGGCCATAAATAGTACTGAAAGCCTAATGAAAGACCCAAAAAATGGACTGAAAAAGTAGCGTGAAACAAGGCCTCAATCGTTATAATTGAAATGCAGGTTTTGTATCTGCCTCTTTGATTGAAGTAAAACGCAAACAACCATATGACAACACTGACTACGTTTACGACCGATAGCGAGATAGCGCCGATACTTAGGAAGAAAAATATAAATACGATGTGAATCAAACAACCCAAAAAACACACCTTCCTTAATGTGTCATATATTCCTAGGTTCTTGTGCTCATGCTTTAAGCTAGCGTAACCAGCTTGTAGCGGAGTTTGATTCATCCCGTTGTCCATTACGGAATCATGTTTGTTGCTCACCAGATTGTCTCATGATTAGTTAAAGCATCAATGTTACTCTATTTACGCTAGACTTGGCGATTAAATCAGCAGAATTTTGAGATAATACGCAGTACTTCGATATCAACCCGTTGTTTTTTTATTGAGCTTTAAAATAGCCTCTCAATGCCGCTTGATTATGATTTCGCTCGTTTTTCTGATTTTTTAAAAAATTTGCACTTGAAGCCAAAAAAACAAACCCCATATACCTCGTCAAGCAAGCGAAAAGAGCGTTATTATCGTTTACAAATTTAACAAAACTAACGCAAATGTTTTAAAAAATGCGGAGATAAATATGAGCAATGAACAAAACCCAAATCAGCAGGACAAAACAGTAGATGAAATGCTGGAAGCTGAAGAAGGCCAGCCACAAACAGCACATACAACTGACTTGGGTGATGACAACATTGCTCGTATCGTGGCATTAGAAGCTGCATTAGAAAATGCAAATGCAACAATAGACGGTCAAAAAGAAGCAGTGTTACGGGCACGAGCAGACATGGACAATGCGCGACGTCGTGCCGACCTAGATGTTGAGAAAGCACGGAAATTTGCGTTAGAGAGATTTGCCGGAGAATTGCTGCCTGTAATTGATAATCTTGAAAGAGCAATGCAGGTGGCAGACGCTGAAAATGAGCTTGTTAAACCAATTGTTGAAGGAATTGATTTAACCTTCAAATCATTCGTTTCAACGGTAGAGAAATTCGGCCTTGAAATTGTTGATCCACAAGGACAAGCATTTAACCCTGAACTGCATCAAGCGATGGCCATGCAACCTTCGACAGAACATGCTCCAAACACGGTTATGGCCGTTATGCAAAAAGGCTACACGCTCAATGGGCGTTTGTTGCGACCCGCAATGGTAATGGTTTCAAGAGCTGACGATAACGCGATTGATACTCAGGTATAAACGTCAAACCTATTAGCAGCGATACGCAATTTTGCTGGTTGGCATTTAAAGCAGCAATGCGCAAAAAAAGTTAAATTTTTTATAAACACATATTGAAAACAGGGGTATTAGCCCCACTTATTAATGTATCAAACATTGAATATTATTTTGGAGACACACAGATGGGTAGAATCATTGGTATCGATTTAGGTACGACAAATTCATGTGTCGCAGTATTAGACGGCGGCAAAGCAAAAGTTATCGAAAACGCAGAGGGTGATCGCACAACGCCTTCTATTATAGCGTACAGCAATGAAGGCGAAATTTTGGTCGGACAACCTGCGAAGCGTCAGGCTGTGACCAATCCCAAAAACACGTTGTTTGCTATTAAGCGTTTAATCGGTCGTCGCTTTGAAGACGAAGAAGTACAACGTGATATCGACATCATGCCGTTTAGCATTGTCAAAGCTGACAACGGTGATGCATGGGTAGAGGCGAATGGTGAAAAAATGGCACCGCCGCAGATATCTGCTGAAGTGCTGAAAAAAATGAAAAAGACCGCCGAAGATTACTTGGGCGAAGAAGTAACGGCAGCGGTTATTACCGTTCCAGCATATTTTAACGATTCGCAACGTCAAGCCACTAAAGACGCAGGCAGAATTGCAGGTCTTGAAGTTAAACGTATCATCAATGAGCCAACAGCGGCAGCATTGGCCTACGGAATGGACAAGAAAAAAGGTGATAGTGTTGTTGCGGTTTATGACCTAGGGGGTGGAACGTTTGATATTTCGATCATTGAAATTGACGAGGCTGACGGCGAACACACATTTGAGGTGCTTGCGACAAACGGCAACACGCATTTGGGTGGTGAAGATTTCGATAACAGAATGATCACTTACTTAGTAGACGAATTCAAGAAAGACCAAGGGTTTGACCTGCGCAAAGACCCATTAGCGATGCAGCGCCTTAAAGAAGCAGGCGAAAAAGCCAAAATTGAGCTTTCGTCAGCGCAGCAAACTGAAGTTAATTTGCCTTATATAACGGCAGATGCTTCTGGTCCAAAGCACTTAGCAATAAAAGTAACGCGAGCTAAACTAGAGTCGTTAGTAGAAGATTTAGTTAAAAAATCGTTAGAGCCATTAAAGCAAGCGCTAAAAGATGCTGATTTATCAGTCGGTCAGATCAACGATATTATTTTGGTTGGTGGTCAAACACGCATGCCACTTGTGCAAAAGTACGTGACGGAGTTCTTTGGTAAAGAGCCACGTAAAGACGTCAACCCAGATGAAGCTGTTGCAGCAGGTGCCGCAATTCAGGCCGGTGTATTAGCAGGAGAAGTAACGGATGTGCTGTTGCTTGACGTAACGCCTCTTTCACTCGGTATTGAAACAATGGGCGGCGTGATGACAACGCTTATCGAGAAAAATACGACGGTACCGACTAAAAAGTCACAATCCTTCTCGACAGCGGATGACAATCAATCAGCGGTAACGGTACACGTTATGCAAGGTGAGCGTAAGCAGGCGTCTGGGAACAAATCTCTGGGTCAATTTAACTTAGAGGGTATTCGCCCTGCACCTCGCGGTACACCACAAATTGAAGTGACGTTTGATATTGATGCGGATGGGATATTGCACGTATCTGCAAAGGATAAAGATACCGGCAAAGAGCAAAAGATAACTATCAAAGCGTCGTCTGGGCTAAGCGAAGCTGAAATTGAACAGATGGTACAAGATGCTGAAGCTAATAAAGAGTCTGATGCTAAGTTTGAAGAGCTTGTGCAAGCTCGAAATCAAGCTGACGGTATGATTCACGGGACTCGTACCCAAATCGAAGAAGCGGGTGATGACTTACCAGCAGAAGATAAAGAGAGCATCGAGAAAGCGTTGGATGAGCTTGAAACTGCCCGCAAAGGCGATGACAAAGCGGCAATTGAAGCAAAAACTCAGTCCTTGATGGAAGCCTCAGCTAAGCTGATGGAAATTGCTCAAGCCAAGGCGGCTGCGCAAGGTGAAGCAGCGCAAGCAACAGACGGCGAGAAAAAATCATCAAAAGCACAAGACGATGACGTTGTTGATGCAGAGTTTGAAGAAGTAAAAGAAGACAAAAAGTAAGCTAGTCTTACTTAAAATGGGGCCAGAGCTAGTTTCTGGCCCTTTTTGTCGTTAGGACAAACGTTAATATTGTTGTATTGGGTTTTGAATTTACGCCGATAAGCAACAGCACCGTGGGTAAAGACCCAACACAACAGTAGTCAGCAAATACACAAACGCACTAGCTAGGAAATTTTATTACTATGTCCAAACGAGATTATTATGAGGTATTAGGTGTATCTAAAAGCGCTGAAGAGCGTGAGATAAAGAAAGCCTATAAAAAGCTCGCCATGAAATATCATCCTGATAGAACTCAGGGTGATAAGGGCATGGAAGAAAAGTTTAAAGAAATTCAAGAAGCACATGAAGTGTTGACCGATAGCCGAAAGCGCCAAGTCTACGACCAATATGGTCACGCAGGCGTTGATCAGAGTAGGGGGGGGCAGCCAGGTGGGGCTGACTTCGGTGATATTTTTGGCGATGTCTTCGGTGATATCTTTGGTGGTGGCAGAGGGGGCGGTCGCCAATCACGTGCGCGCCAAGGTTCAGATCTAAGATATAACTTAGACATGTCTTTAGAAGAAGCTGTGCGCGGTAAAGAAGTTGAAATTCGTGTGCCTACTCTTGCTGAGTGTGACAGTTGTCATGGCTCTGGTGCTAAAAAAGGCTCTTCTCCCACCACGTGTCCTACATGTAAAGGGAATGGGCAAGTACAAATGAGACAAGGTTTTTTTGCCGTCCAGCAAACATGTCCAACGTGTTCTGGCCGCGGCAAGATTGTGTCTGATCCCTGCTCACCTTGTCATGGACAAGGTCGCGTAGAAAAAACCAAAACGCTGTCGGTCAAAGTCCCTCCTGGTGTAGATACTGGCGATAGAATTAGATTGACAGGCGAGGGTGAAGCGGGCGAGCTAGGTGCACCTGCAGGCGATTTGTACGTGCAAGTAAATGTGCGCGAGCACAAGATATTTGCGCGCGACGGCAATGATTTATACTGTGAGGTACCTATTGGTTTTACGATTGCTGCGTTGGGCGGTGAGATACAGGTGCCGACCTTGGACGGCAAAGTGAAACTAAAAATCACCCCTGAAACCCAGACCAGTAAAATGTTTAGATTGCGCGGTAAAGGCGTTAAGTCAGTGAGAAGCGGAGCAGTAGGTGACCTGATGTGTAAGGTTGTGATTGAGACGCCGGTAAATTTGTCATCGAAACAAAAAGAGATGTTAGAGGATTTTGAAGCCTCAATGGGTAGCGGCAAGCATCGCCCCAAAGAACAAGGTTTTTTTGATGGTGTGAAAAAGTTTTTCGATGATTTAACCAACTAAAATCATAATATAAAAACAAAAAAGGTCAGCTTTCGCTGGCCTTTTTTGTTTTATTTTCAATCCTATCGCCCAAAGTAGTCTAATATAAGAACTGCTAGCAGCAAGAATCGATGACATCAGTCATATTTCTTTCGTTCGCTTGGCATTACAACAATTAATACAAAGAAAAGTGTCTTTGGTTAGCATCGGCAATGTGAGCCAAGCAACACTTAAAATACGGGGATGAGTCAATGAAAAAAATAATAATAGCGGCCGCAGTGGCGTCAGTTTTTGCATCAGTTACGGTTGCGCCTATTGCACTAGCACAAGAAGCTCAGTCAGAAAAACAAGCAAAAAGCGCAGCGCAGTTTCGTAAGGCTGTTTTGCAATTAGTTCGCTCGAACATGGGCCCACTGGGCGGAATGGCTAAAGGTCAAATTCCATACAATACTGAAACTATGCAATTAAACGGCAAACGTATTGAGCAATTGGGACTAATGATGGAAGATTATTTTGCTCTAGATACTACAAAGTTTGACGTTGAAACTGATGCAAAAGACGAAGTGTGGACGAATATTGCTGATTTTAACAGCAAAGCAATGGATATGGTTAGCGCAGCAAAAACCCTTCAAGTGGTTGCCAAAGGCCAAGACGAAGCCGAATATCGAAAGGCAATAGGAGCGGTTGGAGCGACATGTAAAGCCTGTCACGATGATTATAAAAAAGATTAAATAGAAACGGGTACTACTACCGATATTTAGCATGCAGTTAATAATTAACCAATAAGGACTATCATGACCACGATAAAAGCTTATGCTGCCATCAAAGCAGGTGCAGCACTAGAAGCCTTTGAGTATAGCGTTGGTGTGTTATCTCATAGCGACGTCGAAATAGATGTCGCCTACTGCGGAATTTGCCATTCAGATTTGTCGATGATTAATAATGAGTGGGGATTTTCACAATACCCTCTGGTTGCAGGTCACGAGGTTGCAGGCACTGTCAGTGCGGTGGGTGAGCACGTAACACACCTAAAAGTCGGTGACAAAGTGGGATTAGGTTGGCATGCGGATTACTGTCAGCAATGCAATAGCTGTGACGAAGGTGATCACAACTTGTGCAGCAGCGCAGCACCTACCATAGTAGGCAGACATGGCGGATTTGCAGATAAAGTACGAGCCAATGCCAAAAGCGTCGTTGCCCTGCCAAAGAATGTGCCGCTCGAAAGCGCCGGACCGCTATTTTGCGGTGGTATCACTGTATTTAATCCTCTGGTGCAGTATTCGTTTAAACCAACTGATAAAGTCGCGGTGATTGGCATTGGTGGCTTAGGTCACCTTGCTTTGCAATTTTTGAATGCATGGGGCTGTGAAGTAACCGCGTTTACGTCGACAGATTCAAAGGCAGATGAAGCCAAACAGTTGGGTGCCCATGACACTGTTAATTCACGAGATGCAGATGCGATTGAAAAAGCCGCTAATCGATTCGATTTTATTATCTCCACGGTTAATGTTTCTCTAGATTGGGAACGCTACTTACGTACTTTAAAGCCCAAAGGACGTCTGCATTTTGTAGGGGCCACCTTAGAACCTCTAAACATTGGTGTTTTCAGTATGCTGGGTGGACAAAAGCAAATTTCGGCTTCACCGGTTGGCAGTCCTGCCACCATTGCTACCATGTTAGCCTTTTGTGATCTACATAACATCAAGCCAATGGTAGAGGTGTTTCCATTTAGTAAAATTAATGACGCTATAAGGCATTTAGAGGCTGGTAAAGCGCGTTATAGAGTAGTGTTGGAGCAAGGTAAGTAACCACAAGTGAGCGCTAAATACAGCGCTTAAATACAGTGAGTATAGAAGCGCTTTATAGCCTATTGTTATAGGGCGCTTTTTAATAGGCGTTTATCGCGTTCTTATTTTGTCTAACGCGTTTAAATCCAGTTTATTATGCATGAAGTCAATCAATGCGCTCGTTTACATATGCACACACAAGTCGTTAATAATAAAAATCGTTTACAACCTCTGGTGCCCACACCACAACAATGCAATAGACCAAGGCCGCAGACATGAGCACTGTGATTAAGAAACGCAGCCAATAATGTCCAATTAAAACCGTTGATTCATGCTGTTGGGAGGCGGTTTTTTGATTATTTTTACTATCGGCAGCATTGTCTTTATAGCCGGTCACCATTGCCTTGACTAGGTCTTGTTTTTTATACAGCTTATAAAAGACTATCGCGCTGAGGTGGAATGCTAAAAATACCCATATCGCAATAAATAAATTGTGGTGTATCCAATTAGCAATGTCTTGATTTGATGAAGATACTGAGGCGTAGTAAGGACCTTGCATAAATATTTCATCACTGACAAAAAGACCAGAAATAGCCTGAGTTGCAATAATTGCTAACACTGCGATAACTGACAAAGCGCCCATTGGGTTATGTCCAAGATAAACTGATGAGTTTTTTGTGGGCAAAGATATTGCGTATTCAAAGGTAGCGTTGGGGCCTACAACAAAGTTAACGAACTTTGCATGATAACTTCCCCATACTCCCCAGAATAAGCGAAATACGATTAAACATAGTGTCACATATCCACCATAAAAATGTAATTGTATACTGCCGTCCAGAAGCTCTGCGGTGATATACTGAAAACCAATTGCGAGCACAAGCAAGCAATGAAATAGACGGGTGGGAATGTCCCAAACTAGTATTTTTTGTCGCATTGATATCAGTCCTCGATACACTTTTAACAATAATTTTAACAGGCGTTAGATTTCAACTGTCATGTTTTCGCTTCCACCTATATTATATTTACATTGATGATTATCAAGATAAAGATTAGATTTGCGTGGGCACTAACACCAAGAAGTGAGGGTTAGCATTATCTTTTCGCTATTACACAAAAAAAGGCAAATAAAATGACTAAAATGGGCGTGTTAGGCGCAAGCGGAAGAATGGGCCGAGTTTTAATCGACGCATGTTATCAACACGCGAGCGCATCATTAGGCTTTGCTAGTGTGCGTGATGAATCGGCATTAGTAGGTTTGGATGCAGGTGAGCTATCTGGTATTGCAAAGCAGTACATAAAGGTTAGTGGTATTAGTCAGCAAAACCCCGATCTGTGCGATGTTGTCATAGACTTCACCCTGCCAGACGCCCTGCAAAGCAATCTCAATTGGTGTGTAGAGTATCAAAAGCCTATCGTCATTGGTACCACAGGTTTGAGTACTGAGCAGCTAGACTTAATTGACCAGGCGGCTGATGTTATCCCAATTGTCTTTGCTGCTAATTACAGCGTTGGCGTAAATCTGTTACTTAAACTGGCTCGGTTAACCAGCCAAGTCATGGGCTCTTCTAGTGACATTGAAATTCTCGAGGCACATCATAGATTTAAGCAAGATTCCCCCTCTGGCACGGCGATGGCAATTGGAGAAGCCATTGCAGATGAACTTGGTAGAGATTTGTCTACCTGTGCTGTATATGAAAGATATGGGCATTCGGGTGTCAGGGATAGCAATACAATTGGATTTGCAACGATTAGAGCAGGTGATATTGTGGGCGAGCATACGGCTATTTTTGCAACGATTGGAGAGCGTTTGGAATTAACTCATAAAGCATCAAGCCGCCTAACGTTTGCAAACGGTGCGCTAACAGCTGCGATTTGGCTTAAGCAACAGAAAAACGGATTGTTTTCGATGCAGGATGTGCTTGGACTTACCTAAAGTGAAAAAAAGTAAACTTTGTATTATGTTGATTTCAATGCAAATGCATAACCAAAGCCTTGTTTGTAACTGTTTAGTTAAATAAAATGAGAAATTAATAGACCGGTAGCGCTCTCTGCTATATAATCTGCGGAATTTGCCAAAAGATTGCAAACGAGCAGTCAAATCAGTCGGTGTACCTTGGTAAATAGCTCAAGGTAAGCGAAACCACTGGTTTGCTTGAGATTGCAAAAATGAAGTGAAGACATCGCGATAGACGGTTAAACCTCAATTCTGTCGTGTTATTCGGAAATATCACGTTCTGCGAGGTATTTCCCTAGTTATCCTTAATTTTCGGAGGTTGACTTGGCTATTTCTGCCCTTTTAGTGCTAGAAGACGGTTCTGTTTTCAAAGGTACTTCAATTGGCGCTACAGGTGCTAGCGTTGGTGAAGTCGTTTTCAATACATCTATGACAGGCTATCAAGAAATCCTCACCGATCCCTCTTACGCCGAACAAATAATTACCTTAACGTATCCTCATATTGGCAACACTGGAACCAATGAAGAAGATCAAGAATCGGATTCAGTTTGGGCCAAAGGACTTGTGATACGAGACTTACCTTTGGTCGCTAGCAATTTTAGAAACCAACAGTCTCTTTGCGACTATTTAAAAGAACGTAACGTTGTGGCAATCGCAGACATCGATACACGCCGTTTAACCCGTATTTTACGAGATAAAGGCGCGCAAAACGGCTGTATAATTGCTGGAGATGACGTTGAAGTTTACGACGCGTTAGAAAAAACGCGCGCGTTTCCGGGGCTAAAAGGCATGGATTTGGCCAAAGTTGTGTCAATTAAACACAACAAAACTTGGAATGACGGATCGTGGCAGTTAGGCACAGGATATGCTAAAGAGCGAACTGAATTGCCTTTCCACGTCGTAGCCTATGACTTTGGCGCCAAGCATAACATCTTGCGCATGCTGGTCGACCGAGGATGTAAGTTAACGTTGGTGCCAGCGCAAACCAAGGCCGAAGATGTTCTTGCTTTAAATCCAGATGGTATTTTCTTATCTAATGGTCCTGGAGATCCTGAACCGTGTACTTATGCGGTTGAGGCAATCAAAACGTTTTTAGATAAGTCCATTCCTATTTTTGGCATCTGCCTAGGGCATCAGTTGCTAGCGTTGGCGAGCGGTGCCAAAACGATCAAAATGAAGTTCGGCCATCATGGAGCTAACCATCCGGTTAAAGACCTTGAGCGCAATGTGGTGATGATTACCAGTCAAAACCATGGCTTTGCAGTAGATGAAGCATCCTTGCCCGCAAACTTAAAAATTACACACACATCACTTTTTGACAAATCTTTGCAAGGTATTGCGCGCACTGATAAACCAGCGTTTAGTTTTCAGGGACACCCTGAAGCAAGCCCAGGTCCGCATGATGCAGCACCTTTATTCGACAAGTTTATTGAATTAATCAAACAAGCAAAACAATAGGAACCGAACATGCCAAAACGTACCGACCTCAAGAGCATACTTATTCTTGGCGCTGGGCCTATTGTTATTGGTCAAGCGTGTGAATTTGACTACTCGGGTGCACAAGCCTGCAAAGCGCTGAGAGAAGAGGGATATAGAGTTATTTTAGTCAATTCAAACCCAGCGACTATTATGACCGATCCTGAAATGGCGGATGTAACCTACATTGAACCTATTCAGTGGGAAGTCGTTCGCAACATTATTGCCAAAGAAAAGCCCGATGCAATTTTACCCACAATGGGGGGGCAGACCGCGTTGAACTGCGCATTAGATTTGGATAAATATGGTGTGTTAGAAGAGTTTAATGTTGAACTCATAGGCGCGACCGCCGATGCAATCGACAAGGCAGAGGATCGCCAGCGTTTTGATAAAGCAATGAAATCTATCGGTCTAGAGTGTCCGCATGCTGAGATCGCTCACACGCTTGCAGAGGCTCATGATGTCCTTACTCGCATCGGTTTTCCATGTATTATTCGTCCGTCATTTACGATGGGCGGAAGTGGCGGCGGCATCGCTTACAACAAAGACGAATTTAACGAAATATGTACGCGCGGATTAGACCTTTCTCCGACATCAGAATTGTTGATCGATGAATCATTAATTGGTTGGAAAGAGTACGAAATGGAAGTTGTGCGAGACAACGCCGACAACTGCATTATTGTTTGTACCATCGAAAACTTCGACCCAATGGGTGTGCACACTGGTGATTCTATTACGGTAGCGCCTGCACAAACACTGACCGACAAAGAGTTTCAAATTATGCGTAACGCCGCAATGGCGGTATTGCGTGAAATAGGGGTTGAAACGGGTGGTTCAAATGTTCAGTTTGGTGTTGACCCAAAAACAGGACGTATGGTTATCATTGAAATGAACCCAAGGGTGTCCCGTTCGTCGGCCCTTGCCTCAAAAGCGACTGGTTTTCCTATCGCTAAAATTGCTGCTAAGCTAGCGGTCGGCTTTACGCTTGATGAGCTCGCAAACGATATTACTGGGGGTTTGACGCCGGCTTCGTTCGAGCCTGCTATCGACTACGTCGTGACTAAAATACCTCGGTTTAACTTTGAAAAGTTTGCGGGTGCAAATGATCGTCTTACGACACAGATGAAATCAGTCGGTGAAGTCATGGCAATTGGGCGTAATCAGCAAGAGTCTCTGCAAAAAGCGTTAAGAGGTTTAGAAGTTGGCGTAAATGGATTGGATTCAGTCGTTGATTTAACAGATCCAGAAGCACGTAATAAAATTGTTTATGAACTGCGTGAACCAGGTGCAGAGCGTATTTGGTATATTGGCGATGCGTTTAGACTGGGTATGTCAGTTGATGAGATATTTGTATTAACTAACATAGACCGCTGGTATTTGGTGCAAATCGAAGAGTTAGTTCAACTCGAAGGCCTAATTACTCGATTGGGGCTGAGCGAAATAGACGCAACCTTAATGCGAACGCTTAAACGCAAAGGGTTTGCTGATGCGCGCATTGCAGAATTAACCAGCGTGGCCGAACGAGACGTAAGAGACACGCGAACTAAGTTTAACGTGCTACCTGTGTATAAGCGTGTAGATACCTGTGCGGCTGAGTTTTCTACATCCACCGCTTATCTGTATTCTACTTATGATGAAGAGTGTGAAGCGAATCCGTCTGAACGTGATAAGATTATGGTCATTGGCGGCGGTCCAAACCGAATTGGGCAAGGTATCGAATTTGACTATTGTTGCGTACATGCTGCATTAGCTATGCGCGAAGATGGCTATGAAACCATCATGGTTAACTGTAACCCCGAGACAGTGTCTACTGATTATGATACCTCAGATCGTTTATACTTTGAGCCTGTAACACTTGAGGATGTGCTCGAAATAGTCAGGGTAGAAAAACCAAAAGGCGTTATCGTACAATATGGCGGCCAAACACCGCTCAAACTAGCCAGAGCATTAAAAGAAAATGGCGTGCCTATTATTGGTACGTCTCCTGATGCGATTGATCGAGCCGAAGACCGTGAGAGATTTCAGCAAATGGTCAACAAATTGGGATTGAAGCAGCCTGCAAATGCAACTGTCAGTAATATGCAACAAGCATTAGAAGAAGCAGCCAAAATTGGCTTTCCTTTAGTGGTTCGTCCGTCTTATGTGTTAGGTGGACGGGCAATGGAAATTGTATATGACCTTAAAGACCTAAAAAGATACCTAAACGAAGCTGTAAAAGTGTCGAACGATTCCCCTGTCTTACTAGACCGCTTCTTGGATGATGCAATTGAAGTCGATATCGATGCAATTTGTGACGGCACTGACGTTGTCATAGGCGGTATTATGGAGCATATTGAACAAGCGGGTGTACACTCTGGTGATTCTGCCTGCAGCTTACCTCCCTATTCGTTGTCGGTAGAGATTCAAGATGAAATGCGCAAACAAGTCAAAGAAATGGCTTTGGAGTTAGGCGTTGTTGGCTTGATGAATACTCAATTTGCGATCAAAGACAACGAGGTTTACATTATCGAGGTAAACCCGCGTGCGGCAAGAACGGTCCCATTTGTTTCTAAAGCAACGGGTGCGCCTCTTGCAAAAATTGCAGCAAGAGCAATGGCCGGAACGAGTCTGGCTGAGCAAAATTTTACCCGAGAAATTATCCCCCCCTTTTATTCCGTAAAAGAAGTGGTGCTGCCGTTTGCTAAATTTCAAGGCGTTGATCCCTTGCTGGGCCCAGAAATGCGGTCAACCGGAGAGGTCATGGGCATCGCCGATACTTTTGAAGAGGCCTACGCTAAAGCCAATTTAGGCGCATCAGCGCCATTGCCACAGTCAGGGAAAGTGCTGTTGTCGGTGCGTAACAATGATAAGAATCGTTTGATTTCGCTTGCCAAAAAAATGATCGAACAAGGATTCTCATTAGAAGCAACAGGCGGTACCGCTAAACACTTGGCTGACAATGGGGTGGTTTGCGGTATCGTGAATAAGTTATCTGAGGGCCGTCCAAATATAGTAGATGCGATCAAAAACGGTGAGTATTGTTATGTGGTTAATACGACCGAAGGGCGTCAAGCGATTAATGACTCAGTGTATATTCGTCGCGAAGCCTTACTCAATAAAATTGCATATACAACGACCCTAAATGCGGCGTTTGCGACAATAGGCGCAAAGGCGGCTGATGCAAAAGCAAATGTGAACTCGATTCAAGAATTGCATTCAAGAATCGGGTAGGGAGCTTTGGTAATCAATTAAATTTGATATATACTCCATGTCATAAGTGAATTATAAAAGTGCGCCAAAGGGCGCACTTTTTGTCTATACACGCATTTGCAAATACTAAAAATACAACAAAGAGATTATCCATGAGCAAATTCCCAATGACCGCCGCAGGTGCTGAAATGTTGCGTACTGAGTTACAACACCTAAAGTCTGTTAAACGACCCGAAATCATCAAGTCTATTGCCACCGCGCGCGAACATGGTGATTTAAAAGAAAATGCAGAGTACCATGCAGCGAGAGAGCAACAGAGTTTTTGTGAAGGCAGAATTCAAGATATCGAAGGTAAATTGTCAAATATTCAAATTATTGACGTCACTAAAATGGAGAATACAGGCAAAGTTATTTTTGGCGTGACGGTAACGTTGATGGATACTTCAAATGAAGAAGAAATAACCTATAAAATTGTCGGCGACGATGAGGCAAATATCAAAAAACGTTTGATCTCTGTTAATTCGCCAATCGCGCGAGGATTAATCGGAAAAGTCGTCGACGACGTCGTAAACATTCAAACGCCTGCAGGTGTTAAAGAATTTGAAATAATGGAAGTGCAATATATTTAAGCCAATGCGGGAATATCAATAATGTCAGCTTTGAAAAAAGCCGCGATTTTCGTAGATGTTCAAAACATCTATTACACGACAAAACATACATTTTCCCGCTCATTCAACTACCGTTATTTTTGGTCGCAAATAGCCAGTCAATATGAAATCGTAGATGCTTTTGCATACGCTATTGACAAAGGTGATGAACAACAGCAAAAGTTTCAAAGTGCGCTCAGACATATAGGCTTTGAAGTAAAACTTAAGCCATTTATCCAGCGTATCGATGGCTCGGCAAAAGGCGACTGGGATGTCGGTATCACTATCGATATTGTGGAGGCTGCTAAGCATGCCGATATTATTATTTTGCTTTCAGGAGACGGCGATTTTGACCGTCTACTAACTCATGTCAAACAGCGTTATGACGCCCATACAATTGCAATGGGGGTACTTAATTTGACCGCTCAATCTCTTATCAATGCATGTGACGAATATATCGACATCGATCAGCGCTGGTTGCTTTAACAAGCGCTTTGCATTGTTATCAAGCGACCTAAGGTTAGACTTTAGTTAAACTAAGGTATAGATATTTATATATGATTATTAATCACATGACTTATCAATTAATTCAAATTGTTACAATCAGGTACTGTTGAATAATTGGATAGTGTAGATGTTTCGATCTTGGGTCTTAGTTGTTTGTTTAGTTTTTATCTGTCCGTCCGTTTTCGCATCTTCCTCTGAGGCAGAGTCGCAGAACAAAATACATGCCTTTTTGCTACATCATGGTTATGATAACCTATTGCTAAGACACAATAAAAAATCTGGTCAAGTTGAAGTCGATTATTCTAAGAGTAATCATAAACGTTACATTGTTAGACTAAAAACGCCAGCAGTTTCCCCCCTCCAAAAACAAACTCAAGCCCACGCAATCAGTCATAAAAAGACCTTAAAGCAACATCAAGCCGGCATTGAAGCAGTGTTACAACAAACACAGTTGATTGAACAAGTTCATCAGCGATTTTTTACTAGCATTTATGGTTTAGCAGTGACGGCAAGTGTGAATCAAATCGACACCTTGAAATTGCATCCTGACGTCGAATCTGTGGTTGAGGACTATATTGTCAAAGCTCAGATGGGGGAGTCGTTAGAGGTGATAAATGCGCAAGAAGCGTGGAATGGTTTTAGCGGTCAAATAGACGGTTTGACAGGTAAAGGAGTCAAAGTTGCCATCCTTGACACTGGGATTGACTATTCTCACCCCGCGTTGGGCGGTTGTTTTGGTCAAGGCTGTAAAGTAGCCGATGGTTATGACTTTTTCTATGACGATGACGATCCGATTGACGTGAGTGGGCATGCGCGAGTAAGAC
>Ga0115565_10001941_pt1 | contig 16445 bp, 14 predicted proteins | sample COGITO_mtgs_1105_FD_87199 | JGI IMG/M metagenome (GOLD analysis project Ga0115565, IMG submission 87199) | Pelagic marine microbial communities from North Sea - COGITO_mtgs_110530 | ecosystem: Environmental > Aquatic > Marine > Epipelagic | place: Germany:Helgoland, sampling site Kabeltonne... | reverse complement strand
TGGCAATGAGTCTGTTAGCGGGTGAGATCACGCTAGAGCAAGCGGATGCTAAATTAAGCATTATTGACACAATGCCGAGTCCCTATGGAAAAGTATTGACTGGGCTGGCATTTGGACTAGCCACAAGCGCTTTTGCGATGCTGATGGGAGCAGGTTTAAGGGAAATTTTTTGGTCTGGCCTGCTCGGTATCATGGTTTATCTATGGACGCTTTGGGCATTAAAGTCTAAACGCGTCAACTTAATGCTCGAGCCTGTTGCATCTTTTTCTGTCGGCTTAGCCGTGTGTGCAATTAGTTTTTATCTGTCGTATGCGCTTAATGCCTGGCTGATTATACTATCATCGTTAATTATTTTAGTACCAGGCTTATCCTTAACCATTGGCTTAGCTGAGCTATCCTCGCGTAACCTCGTGTCTGGGACAGCGAGAATAATGGACGCTGCTATGCAACTGTTCAAACTTTATTTTGGTGCTTTTATCGGTATTACTGTCGGTTATTTTTTGTTTGGTAAGCAAGAATTGATTGCCGCAGAAACGCTACCACTCTGGATCAACTGGGTGGGTGTTTTGATGCTCAGCATTGGACTAGTCGCCATTTTTAGAACACGCATAAAACATGTACCTTACGCAATCGCATCTACTTTTATTGCATATGGTGCATCTACGCTGAGCGCAGGGTACTTAGAAAATGGGATGGGTGCGTTTGTAGGTGCATTTGCATTGGGCGTTTTCTCAAATATTTTTTCTAGAATTGCCAACGCTCCATCGTCAATTGTTGCAATGCACGGTCTAATTGTTCTCGTACCCGGTTCAAAAACCTATATTGGCCTTAACTCCCTGATCTCTGGACAAGAGTTCATAAAAGCAGATCATATTGGCCAAGAAACGTTTATTATACTCATGTCTCTCGTAGCAGGTTTAATCTTCGCAAATGTTGTAATGCCAACCAGAAAAGCCTTATAAGCCTTAGTTAACGTTCGTTTAACACAGTTGTGACATCATATTTGGTAAGTTAAAAAGCCTCCTAACCGCATTATTTCAGTTGGAGTAGGAGGCTTTTTGGTTGTTGAGCAGCGTTTACGTTTACCGCTTATTTAGCGTGTTGCTCTGCTAAATATAGCCACGTTTCGACCACTGTATCAGGATTGAGAGAGACACTATCAATGCCTTCTGCCACTAACCATGCCGCAAAATCTTCGTGATCTGAAGGTCCTTGACCGCAAATACCCACATATTTTCCGCGAGCTTTAGCTGCTTTGATAGCCATAGATAGTAATGCTTTGACCGCTGGATTACGCTCATCAAACAAATGTGCTATCAAACCAGAATCTCTATCTAAACCCAAGGTCAATTGGGTCAGGTCGTTAGAGCCGATTGAGAAACCATCAAAAATGTCTAAGAATTCATTGGCTAATAATGCGTTTGAAGGTAACTCACACATCATGATGACACGCAAGCCGTTCTCACCTTTACGGAGTCCCTGCTCCGCAAGCAATTCAATTACTTGCTGGCCTTCTTCTAAGGTACGTACAAAAGGAATCATGACTTCAACGTTGGTCAATCCCATCTTATTACGGACCCTTTTGATTGCTTCGCACTCAAGTGCAAAACAGTCCCTAAAGTCCTCAGAAATATACCGGCTTGCGCCACGAAAACCCAACATTGGATTTTCTTCATCTGGCTCGTACTGATGCCCACCGACTAAGTTATAATACTCATTGGATTTAAAATCTGACATTCTGACGATGACTTTTTTCGGCGAAAATGCTGCCGCAATAGTAGAAATACCTTCCACTAGTTTTTCTATATAAAATTCCACTGGCGAAGCATAACCCGCTATCATTTCTGATATTTCTTGCTGTAACTCTGCTGACTGGTCATCAAAATTCAATAAGGCTTTAGGATGAACACCGATCATTCTGTTTATAATAAACTCTAACCGCGCTAGCCCGACGCCTTCATGTGGTAGACGCGCAAAGTCAAATGCACGATCCGGATTGCCCACATTCATCATCACTTTGAGGGGTAAATCTGGCATTGAATCAACGCGAGACGTGACCACATCAAACTCAAGTTCTTGTCCGTATATATATCCTGTATCGCCCTCTGCACAAGACACTGTGATAGCGTCGCCAGTGGCAATTGTATCTGTGGCGTTGCCGCATCCCACAACAGCAGGAATGCCCATTTCACGTGCAATGATTGCAGCATGGCAAGTACGACCACCTCGATTAGTCACAATTGCAGATGCCTTTTTCATGATCGGTTCCCAATCTGGGTCGGTCATATCAGTCACCAATACATCGCCTACTTCTATACGATCCATTTCTGCAATTGAGCCGAGAACTTTCGCTTTACCAGCGCCAATTTTGTGGCCGATAGCGCGTCCCTCGCATACGATATTGCTCGAGCCTTTTAATTGAAAACGCTCAATAACCTGAATGTCTTCGCGGCTACGCACTGTTTCTGGTCTGGCTTGTACGATATACAGTTTGCCGTCAACACCGTCTTTAGCCCACTCTATATCCATAGCACGCTTGTAATGTTTTTCAATAATTTGAGCTTGTTTTGCAAGCTCTTGTACTTCGTCATCAGTCAACGAAAAGCGCATGCTATCTGACTTCTCAATATCGACAATTTCAACCTGTTTGCCATGTGCTTGATCATCCGAGTAAATCATTTTGATTAACTTACTGCCGATGTTACGGCGTACAATTGCATGTCGACCCGCTTCAAGCGTTGGTTTGTGAACATAAAACTCATCGGGATTAACCGCACCCTGAACAACCATCTCGCCTAATCCGAATGAACTAGTGATAAACACTACATCTTCAAATCCAGACTCAGTGTCTATCGTAAACATAACACCCGATGACGCAATATCACTTCGCACCATTCGCTGAATGCCCGCTGATAATGCAACACCTTTATGGTCATAGCCTTGGTGTACACGATAAGAAATAGCACGGTCATTAAAAAGAGAGGCAAATACATGCTTTACGGCAACCAACACAGAATCGTAGCCTTTGACGTTCAAAAAGGTCTCTTGCTGGCCAGCAAATGACGCATCAGGCATATCTTCTGCAGTTGCTGAGGAACGCACCGCAAAAGAAGCTTCATCCCCTGCGTCCCCTTGAAGCTGTACAAATGCACTTTTGATAGCATCTTCTAATTCAGTTTGAAAAGGAGTATCCAAAATCCACTGACGAATTGTTTTGCCTGCTTGTGCTAGCGCGTTCACGTCGTCAACATCCAATGCATCTAACAGCTCGTGAATTTTGGCTTCAACACCCGATTGTTCAAGAAACGCATTAAAAGCAAAAGATGTAGTCGCAAAACCACCTGGTACCTGCACCCCTGCATTCGCAAGGTTTGATATCATTTCCCCTAATGAAGCGTTTTTTCCACCGACACGATTTACATCACCCATGCCTAATTCTTGATACCAAAGTACGTATTCTTGCACTGCTAAGCCCTCAGCGTTAAATTAAAAGATACTATTCGAAAAAACTTCTGAGCTATCATTATACTGTAATCTTAGTCTGACCAACGAATCTTTGCGTAAATCTGCATTACCTGCACTTGTGTGGTTGCTGCAAAACCTGAAAGCTTACAGACTTAAATACAATCACCGCAAAGCATGATAGCGTTCGACATGTGGATTCTAAAGTGTGCATACCATGAAAGTAAAATTTAATTTATTTTCGTAATTAAATTACAACAATGTTAAGGAGATGTTGTGCGAACGGCTTTTTATATATCAGATGGCACAGCCATTACCGCAGAAGTATTTGGACATGCTTTGTTGTCATTATTTCCGATCGAATTCAAGCACATTACTATTCCATTTGTTGAAACAGAACAACAGGCTAATGAGGTCTTGACTCAAATAAAAACGAGTTATGAAAAAACGGGGGAGCGTCCTTTAGTGTTTTATACGATGGTGAATTTGGAGATAAAAAAAATCATAGGCCATTCAATCGGCATTAATTATAATTTTTTAGACCAATTTGTAGCACCATTAGAAAAAGTCATTGGCGTGCCCTCAAAACCAATGAAACACAGAACACACAGTATTCATGAAAAGACATACGATATTAGGATTGAAGCGGTCAATTATGCCTTAGCAAATGACGACGGGTCTAATTTAAAAGACTATCAAGAAGCAGACATTATTTTGGTGGGTGTATCTCGCTCAGGTAAAACCCCCACCAGCCTTTATCTCGCATTGCAATATGGCATCAAAGCGGCTAACTATCCGTTTACCGAAGACGATATTGGAGATGTATTGAAATTACCAAGCGCTTTAAAAAGCTTCAAAAAGAAGCTCTTTGGATTGACCATTGACGCCGAACGCTTGCACCAGATTCGCTCCGAACGAAAAGCTAACAGCCGCTATGCTTCAATGCAGCAGTGTCGGATGGAATTAAGAGAAGTTGAAAATTTGTATCGAAAAGAAAAGATACCGTCATTGAACAGCACCAAGTTTTCCATTGAAGAAATATCCGCCAAAATACTGGCTACAACAGGATTAGAGCGGCGTAAATACTAACCATTGATTCGGCGTGATCCTTTAGGTCCTATGGCTTGGTACAAACAACGATTAGGAACTTACCGTGCGCGCCTAACTCAATTTCGCTGCTATGCTGGTCCGCTTGACTATAAACGTCAGCGATTTCAAAGCCACTAATATTCGCTAATTCGACGATTTGGGTATAAGTATAATGCCTGATATGGTGTCGATATATACTTGGGTCAAACGGGATAACATCTTGGTTGGGCGTAGAAAATATCAATTGCCCTCCGGACTTCAATACCCTAAAAAAATGACATAATAAGTCTTCTGCAAACGGAACGTGTTCAATCGTTTCAAATGAAACCACCGCGTCAAAGGTATCATTTACCGCTAGCTTACGTGCATCCTGACATAGGTACTTTACATTAGAGTGTGAATAATACTGTCTGCCGTAGTTAATCGCGGCTTGGTCTATATCAACGGCCGTTACCTGCACGTTAGCATTATTCTCAGCGAGTACGAACGACCCATAGCCTATTCCGCATGCGCAGTCCAATACATTGCCATTGACGTTGCTAAGGGACTGAGAGGCAAATTGATACCGTGCCATGTGATCAGCTCTTATATTTCTTAATGACGGCGTTATCTGGCGTTCATTTTTACACATCGTTTTGGTAGCTTGCGCAACCAGATGGATATCGTTTTTTATGGTGATTTGAATATCCATAAAACCCGCACGCTCTAATAAAAATTGCATTCGCTTTTGATTATAGCCGGATTTGTGAACGTCCCAATAACTATTATTATAATCATCGGCGGTAGGATTACACTGTCGTTGCCACCCATAAAGGCCTGAAAAACCATGACGCGCTTGAGACATTGGGTCTCTAATCGCATCTTCTGTCCACTCACAGTTAAGCCACTGCTGAATATGAAAATCCAAATTAGGCACAACGATGTAAACTTTGCCACCAATATCGAGCGCCTCAAACCAGTCAACTAAGGCCGTATCAGCTTCCATAGACGTTAAGTGTTCCAGCATATGACGTGAATAAATTTCAGTGACTTGACTAAAATGCTCAGATAACTGCCACGCATCACAGGCGACATCTACGCCAGGTAAATCGCGTTTGTCACAATGATAAAAACCTTCTCGTCGGTCTTCACCGCAGCCAACGTAAACTGACACATGGTTAAATTTGGCCATCATTAAACTCGTCCTTCATATATGCCACGATACGATGATGTCACATTTGGATCAGCAAACGTGCTTTGCGCATTAAATTTACTAGTAACTTGGATTAAGCATTGTATCGAGATTTTTGGATTGATTGTTGATGTAGCAGCGGTACAAAGTATATCGGCATTTAGCATTTTGGCGGTCTAATCACTGAGTCAATAATGGTTATTATTAAGATGCTAAATCTATGCCAACCTTAATGCGTTAGCTTTATTTTTGTGTGCATAACGAGATTTGGCAAACGTTTATGACTTAACGCGAGCCCCCGTTATTTTGTTTGCACGGCCTTCATCTTTTGCTTTTTCTGCTCTGCGTTTTCTGACCTCTTTAGGATCCGCGATAAGAGGTCGATAAATTTCAATACGGTCTCCCTCTCTGAGTAAGGAGTCGAGTTTGCAGCTGCGATTCCAAATACCGACTTTATTCACAGATAAATCAATCTCGCTATAAATCAATAATATGCCAGATTGGGTGATCGCTTTTTCTACAGTACTTGTGCTGGGTACACTCAATGCAAGTAAGCTCTGTTTTTGAGGCGTTCCATACGTCAATTCAATTTTTATAGTCTCAATTGTATCGCTCATTTTGCGTATACCTGCTTTGCGCGTTTGGTAAATGCCGAGACCATATTATTAGCAAGCGAGCTAAATACTTTACCAATCGCCATCTCCATTAGTTTATTAGCGAACACAAAGCTCAAATTCAGTTCGATTTTGCATGCTTCGTCCGATAATTCTGTAAATTTCCAGCCGCCGGTCAATGATTTAAACGGACCATCGGAAAGCTCCATGTCTATTCTTTGGTTGGCTATCAGCCTGTTGCTTGTGGTCAGGGTCTGCTTGACGCCTACTTTGGAAATCACTAAAGAAGCCTGCATATGAGTGTCACTTTGACTAATCACCTTGCTTTGAGCACAACCAGGTAAAAATTCATGGTACGCCTCAACATCATTAACTAAATCATACATCTGCTTTGCGCTATAGGGCACTAGCGCGTTTCTGTGAATACTTGGCATCTACTATGTTTACCTAAACTAAATCAACGTAAATATTATCATGCCAATTTCAATTTTTGTAACTCCATCAGGCATTTATTTTACAAGAACAGCAACAAACCCGCTTAAAGTATTTTTATATCCGCTTTTTTGTATAGTATAATCATCTGTATGAAGAAAAATAAAAGCAGTCCCGGATCCATTGCGCAGAATAAAAAAGCGCGCCACGAATATACCCTTATTGATAAATTTGAAGCAGGTATGCAGCTTCAAGGTTGGGAAATAAAAAGTATAAGAGCTGGCAAAGCCAATATTACTGATAGCTATGTATTTGTAAAAGACGGCGAGGCGTATGTGAGTAACATCACGATTACGCCCTTAAGCCAAGCATCGTCACACGTAGTGTGTGATCCCACTCGAATACGTAAACTCTTGCTAAATCAGCGCGAAATTGAGCAGTTGATGGGAGGTTTAGATAGACAAGGCTTGACTATCGTTGCCACGGCAATGTATTGGAAAGCCTGCTGGGTTAAACTTGAAATTCAATTAGCTAAAGGCAAGCAAGACCATGATAAGCGCGACTCGTTGAAAGACAAAGACTGGGCACGTCAAAAAGAACGAATGATGAAACGCAGTGCATAAGGCGTTATCGGGCTTAATGAATAAATCATGTTAAGCTGACGGCGAATTGGCTATCCAATTTTTTGTTGCGTTTAGGATATATAGAACAGCGACAAGCGATTTATAATAGTGTTAATGTTTTAAAAGTCTTTGAAAGTAAGCAGCCCTTTTTGCTGCTTACATTAAACAATTTTTGGTGCACGCCGTCATTTACAAATCCGTCACGACCTTATGCTCGCCTTTGTCAATGACGTTGCGTCTGTATCTTTTAGTTAATATTGACTGACGTATCTGTCCCATAATTAAAGTAAACAAGCCCGAGGCGTCAAACTTGGTTGTTTTGCCACTGCCGATTCTGCGCAGCTGTCGTTTGACCAAGGCCATATTGGCCAAGCCCGAGAGTGTTTTGTCTTTCCAAGTTATATTGGGGATAGTACCCAGCCTAGATTTATCTGTTTGCCATTTATTAATTAAGTCGGGTTCATAAGCCAGTGCCGATGCCATGCCTATTAGCTCAATACCGCTGTCGATGACATCTTGTGCAACACTATAGCGCTTGATACCCCCTGTCACCATAACGGGCACAGTTGCGTGCTCAGCGATGCGTTTGGCAAACTCCAAAAAATATGCCTCACGTGATAACGTTCTCTCATCTCCGCTTTTGCCCTGCATCGCTGGTGCCTCGTATGAGCCTCCTGATAACTCAATCAAATCAACATTCATCGCGCTGAGTTTTTTGACGACGTAGATTGCATCACCCGTGTCAAAGCCTCCGCGTTGAAAGTCAGCCGAATTTAACTTAACAGCAACAATAAACGCCTGACCGCAGGCTTCTCTGACTTTTTTGACCACGTCAAATAAAATCCGTGTTCTGTAGTCAAGGTCTCCCCCCCATTTGTCATCTCGACGATTGGTTAAAGGCGACAAAAATTGACTGATTAAATAACCATGTGCGGCATGAATTTCAACACCATCAAACCCTGCATCCTTTGCACGCGAAGCTGTTGTCACGAATCGACCGATGACATCGAATATCTCGTCTTCGGTCATCGCCTTAGGTTGCACAAACAAGCCACTGTGCTTGCCCATATTGAGCGCGACGTTAGAGGGTGACAAAACCTTGCCACCCATTTTCTTGAACACTTGCCGCCCAGGATGATTAATTTGCATGATAACTTTTGTATTGTTTTGTTTAGACACCTTCGCCCAACGCTCAAACTCATCCAAAGGAGTACTGTGTTCTAACGCAACCCCGCCCGGCCCGGTCATCGCAAAACGATCAACCATGACGTTGCCGGTTATAATTAACCCTGCACCACCTTGGGCCCATTTTGCATAAAGTTTTTTTAAAGCATTGCCAGGTGACTGGTCAGCTTCAGCCAAATTTTCTTCCATTGCCGCTTTTACAAAGCGATTCTTTAGAGTCTGACCACAAGGCAACGTCAACTCATTAAACAACGTCATATAAACACCTGTTTATTTTAGATATATCTAGTATGGCTGTATAATTTATTAATTCAAGCGTGCTATACTAACGTCAACATTTGGGGCTGCTCTGGATTCGACAGGATTCAATGATGCTTTAGGTGCATGCAGAGGTGCGGTTTGCCTCTTTAAACAGCCGCAAAAAAATAGTCGCAAACGACGAAAACTACGCACTAGCAGCTTAATAACCTGCATAGGCCCTTCCACTCAAGCTTTTCCTGCTAGCTGAGGTTCGGAAGGTCATTCCAGTAGGATAGCGAGGGAAGCTTGTCTAAGGCTGAACCGCGAAATAGTATTAGGCCAGCCCGAAGAAATCCTGTTTGCCGGAGTTCATAGGGTTAAATAAAAGACAAACTAAGCATGTAGTACCGACGGTTGACGCTTCCTGGACGCGGGTTCAATTCCCGCCAGCTCCACCACTTAAGTCAAAATACCCATTATAAATCAATACCTTATAATGGGTAGTTTGAACTCAAATTAAACAAAACTCTGATTTTAACGATTTTATTGCAGGTTAATCACACAGGTGAGACACAATGCGATGTGCATCATTTATATTTGAAAACCGTTTCGATACATATTATTTCCGTCAACAAACACCCAAAGATATTTTGGTTTTATTGCCAAGTGCAAACAAAGAAGTCAAACTATCACTTCAAACAAAAGTAAAATCAAAAGCCCTGACATACTCCAGAATTCATAAAGCTACTTTTGATTCATTGTTTAACGAAATCAAGGAAGTTCAGTAAGACGACATTCTAGCTCATTCAACTCCTGACTTAGAGCAAATTAAGTGGAAAATCCAAAAAAGTGGCAATTATTGCCGGCGTCATAAAGAGGGTGGTTATTCTGAATTGTATGGTTCGAAATGGGAAAATAGGGAGAAAAGATGGCGTAAATTAACTTATTGACGCCATAGTCGTTTGTTAAGGAAAAAAAGCCTCAGACTGTCTGAGACTTTATGTCAATTAACGACAAATACTAGACTTTATTTCTTTTTCTCGAAAATCTAACACCTGCCAACCCTAAGCCAAACAACACAAGGCTTACAGGCTCTGGTACTGAAGTTGCGACCCCTTCAAGCCTAAAAGCAAAATCCTTTCCATGCCAGTAACTAGAGTATCCGGTATCATTAGCGACAAGTGCTTGACTTATATTTACCGGATCATTGATCAATGTAATGTGAACATTTTCTGCTAGATTGGCTTTGAGACCTAGAAAATAACTGCCAGAAGGTAAATTAATATTTGCAATATCAATAGTGTAGTCAACTAAATCCCAGCCGGAAAAATCTAAACCTGTATCAGTTTTGACAACAGCACTAATATTTCCGCTGTACAGTATACTACCAGGAATACTTCCTACTACAGAGCGAATTTCCCAATCCATATTCCCAATATTGTCTGAGAAACCAACGTTAGCAAATGCGTTAACTGTTATTGTATCAATACTATAGTTAGCATTAAGAGTGAAGTCATCGTATGCAAATTTGTATGTAAATGGATCATGACCAGTAGCAACATTGCTTATATCTTGCTCATAAATCAAAGCAGCATTACCAATGCTACTGACCGAGAGAACAACGCTTGCAAAAACAGCATTCAAAAATTTAAATTTCATTCGGTATTCCTTTTTAATACTTTACCAAACAGCAAAGTAACTGCAAAAAAGTGAAACATCATCACTTGTCTGACTTTACCGTATACATAAAATATGCCAAACCAACAATACCGAAAATTTTCAATAAGATAGAATTATAACAACGTTAACAAAAGCGTTATTGTAAAAAAAAATGACGCTAGTAACTCATCAATTGCCTTTCTAGGCGCGTTTGTTTAATTTAATTAGCAAATATACTTGGAAGCATAAAAATCTGAGATAGGAGCACAATAAGAACCCTTTTAATGATTACCCTTTCGACTGTTATAAAAAAGTTGCATGGCGAGATCAGGCTTAGGGCCCAACCTGATATTATCTAGAGCGCCTCAGACTACATCCATTTCAATAACTTTACCCCTACAAACTCAAGCCGACATTTCACAACGTGGCAACAAACTTGCAAAGCTTATCGTCTAACGACTAGTCTTAACGAACGTCAACCAATGATAAAATGTGAAAATAACGATATATGACTAAACGCATATTACTGACATATGACTTTATTGCGACTAATTCCCAGCGCGGTGCGATTAATCAAAAGTGGATTTTGCAAACATTTTCGACATTGCTAACGAAGCTCGATGTCGTTGTTGATGAAAGCTTGGATAGGTTTTCGCCAGACGTGTTTTTTGAAGCGTCGAATATAAATAACGTTAATCAAGCGTATCGCGATGTCGATGTGTCACAAGTATCTAATCATTCGAAGTCTTATCTGACGCGCGCACTTGAGGTTTATGACATAGTCATTGGCTGTGAGTTAAGCGCGCCAACAAAAGAGCTTTTGACCACCTTGGGCATCTGCTATATCGACATTTGGCTCTCGCCTATTCGCTTTTACAAAGATGTAATGTTTGAATTTCACTCAAACTCAGATCACATTAATGCGTGTTTACAAGGATATAGGTTTGACCGTTCTTTGCTAGACGAGCAAGTGTTAAAACTGACGCAACATGCAGAGCAATTTTTAGAGCGGCCATCGTTAGCGGAAAATAGTTGCCTACTGATAGGCCAAATGCAACAAGACAAATCAGTCCTGTACCAAGGTAGATATTTGTCGTTGCTAGACTATACATCCGAAATTGCCGCGTTATGTGACACCTATTCCTGCGTTTACCTACTTAAGCACCCTTATTTAAATGCCCATGACTTCGCGCCTATTAAGTGCGCCCTAAGCCGATTTGAAAACCTAGTTGCACTTGAGCATCACAATACTTACGCCTTATTGATGAGCCCAGCAATAACCTCGGTAGCCGGCATTTCCTCTTCAGTGTTAGCAGAAGCCCAATATTTCGGCAAAACGGTGAAGTATTTTTATAAGCCGGTCATTGAACCCGACTACATTTGCATTTTTAAGGACTATTTTGAATCTTCGTTTTGGTCGACATTGCTGAATATTCCCGATCAGATGGTTCGATATTTTGCTGAGGACAATTATTTTCGTCATAAATATGCGATGGCTTACGCTTATGACATTTTTATGCCGACAGCAGAGATGGATAAAAGAGATGAAACCCAAGGTTATGTCAGTATCCTTAACCTATTTTCATTTATACAACATTTGGAAATAGATAAAGATTATTTACTTTATGGTTTTGGCTCGGTGGGCAAACTAATATTTCCCCACATAAAAGGTAATTTGTTGGCAGTCATAGATAAAAAATTTGATACAAAAACGCCTGCTCATGAAGGTATATTAATGCTCAATCCTGATCAAATCGTGCATTACCCCAACACGCCCATCATTGTTTCATCGTTTTTGTATAATCAACAAATAATAAAAGACCTCAAGGACTTCGACAACCCCATCGTATTGATTGAGGGTTAGCTTATTACTGCTCTGCAGAAGAAGACTTCGGTAAGATAAAACTTGCGATTCCGTACTGGTTGATAGCCTTGATGGCCTGACGACTAACATTGTTGTTTTTTAGAAATATAATTTTTCTTTCAAATATGATGTGTTCACTTAACTCGTTAGCAAAAAATCGGTCAAATCGGTCATAATAGCGATGGTCATTGATAGACTTCATTAGACCTTTTTGCAAGCGTTCGTGCAATTGCGTATTGGTTTTATTTACAAAAATAAAATCAGCATTTGGATAGATAAAAACCAAATTGCTGTCTACCTCAATATTCAGTTGACTATACTGTTTGAGTTCTTCGTCGATTTCATTAACACTGCGTGAAAAACAGCTAAAGCGGCTTTTGTCTAACATCAAAAACAACGACTCATGGATTGGACTGGTGACGACGTTAAAACCATTTTGCTCAAATATTTTGGTATCAGGCCAATGTGCGCCTAACCCAACAGAAAAACCACTTGCTTGCAAATCCACAAGGGATTTGATGCCCGTCAGTTTAGGTGCCTTTGTTGACACAAGGCAAATACGAACCCCCAATAGACCTCGGTCGATTGGAATATAAACCGGCAAGGTTGTTTTTTCGCGATTAGTTGTCGGCGCGCTGATTAGAACGTCAATGTTGGCATTTCGCAATTCATTAAAAGCCGTGCCTTGCTCCATATCTTTTGAAGCAATGAGCTCGAACGGGCCGTACTCTTCAATCGTGTCTAAAAGTGCATGCTGTAAAGTTTCGTACAAAAATGCATCTTCAAGATTTCGATTGTAGACGACAACCCTAATCACCTCTTTTTTATCTGAATCTAACACGCTTTGTGCGTAGCTCTTACCAAACGATCCGAACACAAGGCTCATTACCAAAAATAACCGTAAAACTAGCACTGCGCTAATCATCAGTATCGTCGTCTTCACTAGATTGTAAGGTGCTAACAAAACTCGCAATACCGTATTTGTTGATGGCTTTTGACGCTCTCTCGGTCAAGCGACTGTTTCCCATCAAAAATATATGTCTCTCGTATATGCCTTTTTTAATCAAGATATCTGAAAAATGTGAATTAAAAATGTCATAAAAGCTTTGATCTGTGATGGCAATTTGAAAACCAGAATTTAATCGTTGTTTTAATTTATGATTATTGACGTTTACGTATATAAAATTTGCGTTCGGATAAATAAAGATAAGATGCTCATCTAGTTTGATACCTGTATGGCGGTATTTCGTGAGTTCATCATCAACTTCGAAGATTCCCCGAGAAAAGCAGTCAAACTGCTGTTGTCTGAGCAATTCAATTAAACTCTCATAAACGTCTACCAACACAACTTTAAAGCCATTGTCACGGTAAACGTCGCTATCTGGCCAACTTCTGCCGAGTCCTACACTCAAGCCGCGATCGATAAACTCTTGGCTCGTACGCACGCTATCAAACAAATTTGATGACTTCGTCACCAAACATAACCTAAACCCTAATAGCCCTCGATACAACGGAATGTAGATTGCTGAAGTAGTTTGCTCTCTTAGATTTGAAGCAGCGGCTATCATTAAATCAATCCCCCCCTTTTTTAATGCTTCAAACGCTTGTTCTTGGCTTAGTTCGTTAGAACTTATAATGTTGTAGTCGCCATGCGAACCGATGGTCAAGTCGAGCGCGTTACTCAAGGTTTCTTGGATATATTTATCGTGGTAGATGGCTTGCCATATGACAATTGGTTCAGGCGTGGAGGCATTATTAGTGGTCAATTCAGAGGTGGTTTTGCTAGAATCTTGTCTCGCAAAGCCGTCGACAGAGAAGCCGACTAGCGATATTACCAGAAACAACGCATTTACAATTTTCAATGAGCATTATTCATTTACCTACCATACCGCCATAGTAGCGTTGATATTTTAGCTTGGTCAACTATAAACAACCTCAAGTACACATTAACGCCGCAGTTTTTGCGTTACTTGACCAATGATCAGCAGTCGCTTATTCTTAATTAGAGTCTAAATAAATATGACAAGTGTACACACGTCAATATGAGAGTTTTTTTCCTCCCCCTATTTTTCTTTTTTTGTGCATCAAGCATGGCACAAAGCACACCTGTAAAGTTGCTGACCGACAAAAGCTTTATGCCTTACAGTTTTTTGAAAGACGGCATTCCGGATGGATTATATGTGGAGATGATCAAACGGGTCGATGAAAAACTGGTGGATTACGACATTGAGCTTGAGTTTAGCGATTGGGGGGCAGCCAAAGCGCGCGTAAAGGCAGGTACCATATTGGGTTTGGTTGGTCCCTATTACCATGCTCATGATTGGGAATACATGTACCCCTACTCTATCGCTATAGACCATGACCATCTTATAACCGTGTGTAATATTAATGTAAGACTCAAAGCCAACCCTAAATGGCCTCAAGATTATGAAGGACTAAAAGTCGGGACAATTGCTGGCTACGATGCTTGGCGAAAAGACACCACTTATGGGCAACAAATCCACACCGTTAATTTTTTTGAGTTTCCCAATGTTAACCTTGCCTTAAAAGGTGTTGACCGGCAAATTGTGGATTGCACCATGTTTGAACAAGGTTCATTTAGTGCACACATAAAGCTGATGGGCGAAACAGGAGAAATAAAAAAACCAGAGAATATCTATGTCGCCACTCATATCAGCCAAAATGCGATATACATTGGTTATTCTGCAACTGGTATTGAAAAAGGAAACTTCCCTTATGCACTTGATTTTAAGAAGGCGTTTGACATAGCGTTTTATGAGCTACTCAACGCCGGTGAGTTCGAATCACTCTATCAAAAATACAATCTGTCCTACTATTAATTGCCCAAAGTTGACCATACCAATTGTGTTTTCAACTTGAGTCGACCATGTAGTGATATTTATCACTCCTACACCGGCTAATTCTGTATTCTATTATTTTACCGTCGATAGTGCGCGCAACTCTTATGACCTCCAAAAGAGGCTCACCTTTTTTGATACCCAACAACCTTGCATCATCTTCGTTTGCAATATCTGCTTTTATCTTATCGTTTGTCGCTTGAACCGTTAAATTAAAATTGGTTTGATAAAAATGATACAGGGTATGCGGTATATCTGTCTCATGCTCAAGACCCTTAAAGTAAAACGCGGGTAAAAATATTTTTTCAACGATACAAAACTCGTTGTTCAATATCCTACGTCGTGTCAAAAAGATTACCTTTGCGGTCAACTCCAAGCCTAATTCAAGCGCAATTTCTTTTGGGGCAATAACCAAAACAAGCGATAAAAGTTCGGCCTTCGGCAGTTCTGGTGGTTTGCCATCGCTTATCAAGGGAAAGAATCGATATAGACTATCTTGGCTTGTGTGTTCAGAAACAAACGTACCCACTCCCTGACGACGTGTCAGTATTTTCGCTGCCGTTAGTCCGTTAAGCGCTTTGCGCACCGTTCCTTGACTGACGCCTAATTCATCCGCCAACTGAAATTCATTGGGCAACATTTCACCATGTTTCCAGCGCTGCTCAACGATCAACTGTTTTACATACTCTTCTACCTGCATATATAGAGGCTGAAAGGCCAAACCAGGTTGACTGAGCTTATTATCAAATCTGTTTTTATTCATAAATTCTTTTTTATTGGATGCCGTACAAGAGTAATATCATTAGTCATCAAATATCAAGCCTTTAAGCACCGCTTAAAAGGTCTTTTAAGCCCGTCTAACTTGCTTGCGATGATATTATCTGTGTTTTTACCATCAGTTCCCAATTGACAATAAATTAACACTATTATAACTTATGTCTTATATAAGACGACTAGCACTAAACGTTATCATTTGACTCTTTTGTCAAGTGTTTCGGCTCACTAGCGTTGCTAACGTGCTCAACTTAACAAGGATCTACCAATAGTGTTTGAACTTTCTCCCCCCGATTGGAACAGCGTTGAGCAAACCGTTATCAATAATGATTGTCACGTAACGCCATCAGGATCAGTTGCCATACCGACTAATCATGGCAAATTATTACTTAGCATTAATGCACTTGGCATTCGGCTGCAAAATGATCTCAATCAAGCACCTGATACTTATCATTATCCTATATTAATTCAGCA
>Ga0115565_10001940_pt1 | contig 16448 bp, 3 predicted proteins | sample COGITO_mtgs_1105_FD_87199 | JGI IMG/M metagenome (GOLD analysis project Ga0115565, IMG submission 87199) | Pelagic marine microbial communities from North Sea - COGITO_mtgs_110530 | ecosystem: Environmental > Aquatic > Marine > Epipelagic | place: Germany:Helgoland, sampling site Kabeltonne... | reverse complement strand
CTTACCTGTATCGCTCCAGAGATGGGGGTGGCAAGTGGGAGCGGATCATTGCCGAGGGCGATGTTTTGGGTCATGTCCAATGTGTCTTGCAGGACCCCGAAGTAGAGGAGCTACTGTGGTGCGGAACAGAACAGGGACTGTGGTGGAGCCATGACGGTGGCCAGGAGTGGCAGCGTTGGAAAGAAGGCGTTCCCGCCGTTCCCGTCCGCGACATCGTGTTGCAAGAGCGCGAGTCCGACCTCGTACTCGGCACCTTTGGCCGTGGCGTGTACATCGTGGATGGCCTCGAGGTGATTCGCGCTTGGGTGGCTGCCGGAAAGGACGATGAATTTGGCGGTGCAGCCTGCACCATGTTTGCGCCGGATGCCGCAGTGATGGCCGAATGGCGCCGGCCCGCCGGTGAGCGTTTTCCCGCCGATGGCTATTGGTCGGCCGACAACAAGGGCGGAGGTGCTCGCGTCCGTTGTCACTTCAATGAAGACAGCATAGAAGGCTTGGCCAAAGACGAAATGCTCCTGCTTCACATGCTCAACAGTGTGGGCGATACGGTTCGGACCATGGAGCCTGAGCCGGATGGCGGCATGGGCATGATGCGCTGGGACATGCGTGGCACAGGGACCTTCTGGCCTTCACGCCGAAAGCGAGACCGCGATGCACGCCCAGGAGGCGGATTCCCAGTGGACCCAGGCAATTACCGCATGGTGTTGGAAGTCAAGGGCGACTCTGCTGCCCGCATTTGGGGAGAAACAGAGGTTACCGTCATGGCCGACCCGCGCAGGGCGCCGTCGATGGAGACCATGGCAGCTCAGCGGGCGCAAATGAACCGCGTCTATGATGTGGTCAACCGCGCCGATGTGGTTTTCGAGGAGCTCAAGCGCATGCGCCGGGCCGAGGATGCCGTTTCAGACCGCATGGCCCACGCCAAGCGCGGATTGGAGCCAGGAGACACCACTTTCAAGGCCATGCAAGGATTGGCGGACTCGTTGTCTGGAGAATGGACCACTTTGGATGAGCGCTATTTCACGCCCAAGAACTTCAATGGTTACGACGCGGTGGTACGCATTCAAGACCGGGTGTGGCACGCGATGAGCTACGCTGATGGCGGCCTCTCTGCACCTGGGACCAACGCCGAGGATGCGCTGAAGGCACTTGACCGTGCTGTGACGGATGCCGAAAACCACTTAGAACGCATCCGTTCTGGGGTCTTTGCCGAGTGGCGCACAGCGGCAGAAGCCATGGATTGGCCGCTGTTTGGTGAATTTGAAGATTGAAAAGAAAGGTCCCCCAGGCCCATCGGGCTGGGGGACCTTCTCGTTCATTCGCACTCGGCGGCAAACTCGCCAAGGACCATCAACAGGTCGGCCACATTGGTCGTGCCGTCGGCATTGATGTCTGTGGGACAACTGTTGGGCTCAGGTCCCTGACCGCCTCCGCCATCACAAGCCCCCGGTGTCCAACTGATCAACCCACCGAAATACATGGCATAACAGGCATTGGCATAGGTCATGCCATCGCATCCGCACACTGGATCGTATTCTTCCGTGCAGGGATAGTAAGGGTTAATCAACGTGGGCAAAACGCAGGTATCCCAAATGCAGGACCCATCGTCTACGGTGGCGTCGGGATTGTGGTTGACCGCGTCGGGGTTGGTGCACCCTTCCACCTCTGTTGAACCGCATGGCCCAGGCGTCCAATATTGGATGCCGTGTACCATCTCTGCGAAGCAGGAGTTGCTGTAGGTCACGCCATCACAGCCGCATACAGGGTCGTAGACTTCAGGACAGGGATGTGTGGGGTCGCTTGGGCCATAGCAGTCGCCTTCGTAGATGCAGGATCCGTCGTCAATGGTGGCGTTCGGGTCGTAATTGATCGCCATTGGATCGGTGCACCCATAAATCTCTTCACCACAAGATGGCAGATCGATGCACCAAGTCATGTGGCAGCATTCCAGCCAATCGCCGGATGCGCCTTCCTCGTAGAATACAAGGTCGATGCAGAATGGACTCTCGGGCAGTGTGTTGGGGTCCAAGTCTACATTCAATATTCCGGAGGTCAACGGATCAATGGTGATGGCGGTGACCCATTGAACAATGGTGCCGAATTGCCCTGGGTAGCTCATTTGGAGTTGACCGAAGGTGTATCCCGTGTGGTTGGAGACGCCAAATTCAAGGTGGTACCCATCGTCATCGCAGTGGGAATCATCGAAGAGGGTCATCGTGGCACAATCAGAGTCACATGGGGGCAATTCCACGCAATGCTCGAGATAACAGCAGGCTGTATTCGGGTCGAGGGCTGGATCAGATTCGTGTGCTGAAACCATAAAGCAGGCCTCCAGTGACGTGATGTTGCCGGTCAAGGCCACAGAGAAATCCATGCAATCGCCTGGGGCAATGCCCGTGCCGATGTCAAAGACGGTTTGGTCTATGTTGAGGCCCGCAGGCAACAGGGTCGAGAGGGTGAAGTAACCAACATTGTAAGGGTTGCTCGACCCGTTGCAGATTGTGAAATTGTAATCCCAACCGCTTCCATCTTCGAAGCAATCGATGTCGCCGCTGATTACGGTGATGCAGGTGCTGTCTTCAGGCTCTCCGATGATGGCTTCTGGACAGGAAAAGCCGTCGTTGTAATTGAGTGTGCCGGACCCCGTGTCCCAGAATGGCGTTCCCACACCTGTCAGAGGGTTGACTCGGTAGGTATTGACGGGGGCGCTGGTTGGATCATAGTATGCCCATTCATTGCAAGTGCAATACACCGCACCTGTGGCATCAGAATAGGCTGCGCCCCAGCCGAGACAATCGGAGAGTGGGCTTCCTGCATTGTTGCCGACCACCATGTTGGGAGTGCCAATGAACGCAGTTGAACCGGTCATTGGGTCAATGGAAACCAGTTGTTCTGCATCCTTGTCGACACCGTAAAACAGGCCATCGGTACTGCGTGCGAAATCCCAATTCGTTGAGGTGGTGGCGGGCCCGGTCAACCCATAGGTATGCACAACCATGCGGGTGTCCACGTCGATGATGTTGACCCAGGGCGTGGCGGACTGTCGGACATGGAGCAATTCGCCAGAGATGGCGTTTGCCAGCGCAGCGGAGGGGTTGTTGGTCGAGAAGTCCCCTTGGTTGGGCTGGATGTCCAAGAACCCATCTGAGGAGAAGTCCTGCACTTGGAAATTCAAGTTGTTCGGGTGGTTGGAAATGGTCCCGAGGTCTTCTATGCAGCCATTGGTTCCGATGCGCACCAAGATGACGCTGTCTTGGGCGTCCCGGGCTATGCCGTATGCGTAATCGTCAAGCACTCGATATCTGGTGGCATTGACTTGATCATCCACATCCACGACACCGTCGTCATAATTGAATGGGAGTACTGTAAAGCCACCCGCAGTGTTGTTTGGGTCGAAATACCCCACTTTGTTGTCTGCGCCATAGACTTGGTAGAGCCAGTTGTTGCAGGTGAGAGGTTCGCATTGTGTGGTGTCCTCTCCGCAGTCATACTCAATGCGGCTCCAGCAAGTGTCCGCATTTTCGGTGATCCAACCGAAATCGAGTAGGACCGTTCCAGCGGGTTGGGCATCTGGACAGAAGGAAACGGCATTGGGAATGGTGCCTTGGGGCGCACTTCCAGAGCTGACTTCCAGATACGTTGAGGTAGGCGTGGTCCAGGTTTCGTTGAAAAGCGGGGCATAGCCAAAGGAACCGGGTTGGTTGGAGAATACATACAGGTCAGTGAGATCTGTGGTGCTGTTGTTTTCAAATCCGATGACGACACAGCAATCATCTGAAATGGCATAGACAGGCTCAATGTTGCATTGGCAATCGAGCAAGGTGAACTCCAAGTCCCCCGACATGGCGCTGCAGCCATTGCTGCTGGTGGCCATCACATTGTAAATGCCAGAGGCCTCGACGATCACGCAGGGGTCGTTCGCCCCTGAGATGGGACTTTGATTCAAAAACCATTGATACGAGGCATAGCCCTCCGGCGCACACAACGTGTCCGGTCCGCAGTTCTCATAGCACCCTGTGGGAACGGCGCAGAGGTCGGGAATGGGCAGCACTTCAAACGATGCGGAGTGGAAGCAGCCGTTGGTGTTCACGCCCGTGGCAGTGTAGACCCCCGCATTTTGTACGGTGATGTTTGGACCTGTGGCTCCGGTGCTCCAGTTGTAGTTCACGGTGGGGTCCAAGGGGGTCACCTCGATCAACACATCGTCGCCAGCGCATGGAGGGAAGTTGGGTGAGGTCAGCGTGAAATTCACGTCTTGGACCCACTCAGTGGTATGGAGATTGGACGCGTGCGGACAATCGTCGCCGTCCACCACCACCACGTTTATGTTGTGTACGCTTCCCACCACGCCTGAGAGTGTTAAAGAGGGCGTGGTTGCCACCAAAATGCCGTCCCTAAACCACTTGTAAGAGGAGAACGACCCGGTCACTTGGAACGTAGCGTCGCCATTTCCACAAATCACCGAGGGTCCGATGATGGTGGGGCTCAAGTCTGGAAGGACTTGCACGACAACGGGCCCGCTGGTTCTGGGGCACCCGTTGGCATCCAACACGGAGACATAATACTCCCCCTCGCCAGCGGTGAGGTGGTCATTGGTCTCTCCGGGCAAGTCTGCGACATCATCTGCCCATTGATAGCTTGTAAAACCGGGCATGGCTTGAATGAGGGCTGTGCCTGGGTCAAAACACACCACTTGGTCTGGCGTCGCGGCCAATGGATCATCGGCCTCCGGGTGCACGGTCACCGTGGCAGTGGCGGTTTGTGTGCACCCTTCGGCATCCACAGCGGTCACTACAATGGTGTTGTTGGCAGGCACCGACGTGAAGGTGTGTTCAATGACGCTGCCTTGGAAGGTGACCCCGTCGGGGAAGCTCCAGAGGTAGTTCACAGCGCCTGTGGCATTGGCAGAGTGCAATCCGGTCTGACCTACACACAAGGGCGAGTCAATCGTGAGGACGGGCAAGCCAACCGAGCCGATGACCACAGTTTTAACCGCAGTGGCGGTGCATCCGTTTGCAGCTGTTACGGTGAGGATGACGGTGTATGATCCCCCTGCGAGGTAACTGTGAGAAGGGTCTTGGGCGGTGGAAATATTGCCGTCGCCAAAGTTCCAATCCCATTGCACGATTTCGTTGCCTTGGCCGGGTTCGTCGATGTAGGACGACAGGTCTTCAAAGTCCACGTCCGTGCAGCCTTGAGCCTCACAGCTGAACTCGGCAGCCAACGGCATACACACCCCCACATAGTCGGTCACCGTGCAGGTGGAGCCGAAATTCCCCAATTCTGGCACTTCTGCCGTGGCCCAAATGACATAGCAGCCGGCTTCTGAATAGGTGTGAGTATTGGAAGAGGTGGAGGGAGATCCATCATCATAGTCCCAAGTCACATTTGTGGCAAAGGGAGACCCAACATCCACGGTGACCATGTCGCAGTTCACGTTGGCGGAAGGGTCCAATTGAACAGCAGGAGTGCAATCTGGTCCGGTTCCAGTGCAGTTGTCTTCAGCGATGAGGTAGTTGTCTGTGGCCTCACATCCTGTGGCCGTGATCCAAGTGGTCACGCTGTAGGGGTATGCGCCAGGAATGTTCTGAATGGCGTGGGATTCACTCGGTCCCGTGCCACCCGTAGACCATTGGTGTGACCACCCCGCAGAAGTGGGCGTGTACATCGGTACGCTGCTCAGTGAGCTCGGCAGACACAAGGTGCTGGGCTCTGGCGATGTGATGTCGGCCACCGGAACTGGGTCGGCGTTGACTTCATAAAAAGCCTTGCCTTCGCAACCCAAAGCGTTTGTGACGATCACCTGATGCTGACCGGAAGCGTTAACGTTGAAGGTGGGGTTGGTGTTTGATCCCGGTCCCGTGGAGGTGCCTGACCAAGTGTAAGTGGTGAACGTGTTGGTTGTGCTCAGTGAAGCGGGTGTGAAGGCACCCGGGCATAGGTGACCAGATTGGATGATGTCCACGTCTGGTTGTGGCGATATGTTCACCGTAAACAAGGCCACCTCTTGGAGGTTACACAGTGAAGACACCACGGTCACCACAGCTGGCCCGCTGAAGTCGTTCCATTGAATCTCTACTTGATTGGACCCTTGACCATCGACCACACTTCCTGCAGTAGCGGGGTTGATGGACCACGTCAATTCCTCTCCGTTCAGGGCGGCGGAGGTGGAGAGGATGTAGTCTTCCAATTGGTTGGCGCAGCCCGTGTAGTGGTCCAAGGCGGTGGGTGCAGCAGGCAGAAGAGGTTCAAAGTCCAACAGGCCTGAAGCGGTGCAATACGGCGCTGATGTCGAGTATGCATTGACGGTCACTTGGTGCAAGGGGGCGCCCACCGTCCAGGTGATGATGGAGCTGTTTCCAACTGAGGTGGATGCGGTGCCTCCCGTGACGTTCCAGTAGTAGCTCACGCCGGGGGTGGGGGAGTCGATGGAGTAGAGCAACCCCTGGTCTTCACAGCCTTCCGTGGGTCCGAGGATCACAGGTTCTGGCACCGTTGATACTACAGTTGTGGTGGAAATGGGGCCGTTGCAAAATGCGCTGGGGTTGTTGGGTGTGGCGGTGATGGTGTAGGTGCCCGAGCTGGCAAAAGTCACGTTCAATGAGGCACCCGAAGTCGAAGAAGCAGCTGGAGGGTTGACGGTCCAGGTCACGTTTGCGTCATTGACTTCATAGGTCACTGTTTGCCCTTCGCAGGCTTGGGTCGGTGCCGAGGTGAAGAGCAGTTCAGGGAGGATTTCCACGGTCAAATCGCCTTCTCCTGAGCAGTCCAAAGCGTCATGGCCTTGGAGCCCTCCAAGGAAGGGGCTTTGGTATGTCACATGGATGGTTCCCACACCGTTGGGGCCCCAAACGGTTGAAATCTGGTGGCCATTGGGGGTGGCAGAAACGGCGCCAGTGACGGTCCAATCGTACACCACGTCCATCCATTTGGGAACGGTGTATATGGCGGCTTCTCCGGGACACACCACTTGTGGACCTGAGACCAAAGCCGAGGAAGAAATGATGGGCACTTGAACGCTGGTGGGCTGGTCACAGATGTCTGCGCAACCAGAAATGACCAGGCTCACATTGCCATGAGGCCCTTGGCCCCATTCCAAGCAGATTTCAGCGGAGTTTTGACCGTCAAAATCCACATTGTCGCCATTGGCGTCGGTCACGGTCCAGAGGTAGGTGGCGCCGGTGCAGCCGGAGTTGGTCCAGTAGCATGCGCTGTCGCCTTCGCACAGGGTAGAAATGCATTCAATGTCGGGGCCTTTTTCATCTAGAACCTCAATGTCCATGGCGTAGGTGTCTTGACAACAGCAAACGGTATCTCCTGCCGCATTGAGCAGCGGGGTGGTGACCGTCAATATGACGGTGTGGGTTCCTGGAGTTAAGTACGTGTGCAAGGGGTTGACGGCGTTGGATTGGTTGCCATCACCAAAATCCCAGAAGTGCGCTGCGCCGGGGGTAGACGTGCTGGTAAATTGAACACCTGTTTGCAAGCAAACTGGGGACGGGCCAGTAAACGCTGCAGTTGGACTTTCACCGATCACCACACATTGTTGCAATACTTGCGTTCCACCTGGGCCTGTAATGGTTACCGCTATGCTGCCTGACCCAGCCGCCCCCCATTGCACCTCCACGCTGGCGGGATCTTGGAGCGGGCCCAACACTGTGCCTCCACCAATGGTCCAATCGTAGGAGTTTTGACTGGAGTAGGGGGCCAATACTGTTGTGATGGCACCGCTGCATACATAGACACAGTTGGTGTCCGGGGCTTGGTTGGGATTGTCGGGGTCCAGCCCTCCTGCATTGGGCTCGAGTATGATGGTCGAACAGTCTCCTTTGTCCGTTCCGCATTCAACGTCGATGGTCACATGGGCGGTGCAGAAGAACTCTCCAGATTGGAGGGTGTACACAAATTCGAAACTGCCGCAACAGGACGATCCGTCAGCTTGGCCGGTGTAGAATATCTCGCCGGTACCTTGTTCAAAGTCAAAACATGGCGGGAGGCCTTCGATAAAGACAAAGGCGTCAACGCCGATGAAGTCGTTGTCGAGCAGGTTCTCTGTGAAGGATGGGAGTTCTGCTTCTTGGATGACATAATGGTCATCTACGGCGAGGAGTACATCTGGGTCGCAGATGCTATTGGAGCCTTGAGAAAACGCAGGTCCGGCGATTCCGAGCAAGACAATGAGGAGAGATGTGATCTGGTGCATTCCTCCAATGAACTGAAAATCAATCGTTAAATGATGACGATCGTCATCAAATCTGATGATTGTTGCCTTGGAACGTTCTACACGAGAAGCCCTGTCACACTGGTGGCGGGGTTGGGTTCTTGCCCCTTCTGCTCCAGCCCATGCCAAAGTACAAGGAGACCTTGCGCACGCGCGGCCCGCGGTTCAGTACTTAACGGTGACCGTTCCTGTGATGGGCCGCTTCCCGGGCTCTGGACGGATCACGAAGTAGTAGTCGCCGGCCGGCACGGGCTGGCCGTTGAATTTTCCGGTCCAAGCGGTGGTGCCAGGTGCGGATTCGAACATGACTTGCCCCCACCGGTTGACCACGGTCACTTTACTGAGCGGGAAAAACTCCAGCCCACCGACGACCCACACATCGTTGATGCCGTCTCCATTGGGGGTGATGCCTTCGGCGATGAACAGGCAATCTTCATTGGATTCGACCTCTACGGTTTGTGAGAGCGTACACCCGATGTTGTCGGTGACCACGACGTCATAGGTATCGGCATTCAGGCCAATGGCTGTTGCAGCTGCTTGTCCATCGGGATCGTTCCAGAGGTAACTGATGGGGGTGTTTCCACCGGTCACCGCGACCGTAGCCGTGCCGTCTTCGGCTTCCCAGCAAGATACCGGAGTGCTGAACGTGGTGAGTTCCATATCGGTGACGATGTCGGCTCCGATTTCGAAGCTGCTGTCTACTTCACAACCGAGATCATCGAACCCCGATAGGAAGTAGTCTCCTTCGGCGAGGGAGTCTTGAACCCAAGCGTCACCGAGGATGACCCAACCTACATTGCCAGATCCTCCAGACAGTGAGATTTGGAATGAGCCATCGTTCATGCCAGTGCAGGTGATGTTCTCTGTAACAATGGTGAACTCCAAGGGCTCTGAGGTGGGGATGTTCATTGACACGGAATCCACACATCCATTTTCGTCGCTCACAAAGACGGTTTGTTCACCCGCACAGAGGGATTGGAAATCCAAAAGAGTGGCTCCCGTTGAATCACTGATGGAGTTCAAGTGATACGAGAGTGTTCCTGTTCCTCCTGTTGCAGTGAAATCGGCCACACCCGTGCATTCCCCGTTGCAGTCAATGCCGGTTAATGCCAACAGGGTCAAGCTGACAGGGTCTGGCTCGGGAACTTCAGCCAATGTTGTATCCGTACATCCGTTGTCATCGATGACAATGAGCTCTACAGTCCCTCCGCCGGTGAAGGGCAGTGTGTCGGGAAGGGCAGGCAGTACAAAGGGACTGGCAAGAGAGAGGTCTCCTGTTCCACCGGTAGCATTCACGGCGATCATCCCATCCCCATCGCCATGGCAAGTGACGGGCGTGATGGCCGTGAAAGTTTGGATGGGCAAAGGTGCTGAGATGTCCACATTCCAAGGGGTGGACAAGCAGCCCAATGCATCTTGGAGGACCAATTGGTAGTTACCGCTTTCCACCTGGAAACAGGAGTCGTTTCCACTGATGGGCTCAGGAATGACTGTGGTTGTCAGCATTCCTGTTCCTCCGAGAACCTCTTGAATGCAGATGTTGCCTGCCGTTTCGTTGCAGGGGGCATCGTTGGCGGTAAAGTTGGCTTCAAAAGGCGCGGGCCCATCGACATTGAGGGTGTCATTGAGAATACAGCCGCCACCGTCGGTCATGGTGTGCACATAGGTGCCTTGACACAATGCAGTTGGATCCGCGGCGGTGCCGTCCGCATTGGCAAACGTGACGGTCCAGCCTGCCCCACTGGTGATGTTGGTGGTCACGGTACCATCGCACTGGTCGGGACAGATTTCAGGGGTCGTTGTGTGGCCGATGATGGGTTCATCCCAGATGAGTGCACCTTCACAAACGCTGGCCCCCGACCCTGTCCACGTCCAGTCGACTTGATGTGTGCCTGGTGCATCGAAGCAGAGTTGGACGACGGCGCCCAGGTCGCCTTGGGGGAGATTGTTGTCGCCGTTGAACTCCAATTGAATGAAGTCCGCCCCAGAGGCCAAGACAGTATATTCTGAACCTGCGGCGAATGTGGCGGTATCTCCGCTGGTGGTGACCTCCAGAATCTGGAGGTTGACTCCAGAGTTGTTCTCGAAAGACAGACTGGCACAGCAAGAAGAATCCGAGAGAAGGGCCCCTGTGATATCACAATCGCAAGCCTCGAGGGTCAGCTCAAGTGGTTCGGATTGATTGAAGCAGCCAAAGCCATTGCTGGCAATGACATGGTAGACTCCGGACTGGTCGACTTCGAGACAAGGCAGGAGGCCACCTGAGACAGCGGCGCTGTTGAGGTACCACTGATGCGAGCTGAATTCAGCAGGACTGCACAAGGTGTCGGGCAGGCAGTTCTCGTAGCATCCGGAGGGCACACTGCAGAGGTCCGGTAAAGGGTGAATTTCGAAAGCGTTGCTGTGGGTGCAGCCATTGGCGTCGATCCCTATGGCAGTGTATACACCGGCTTGTGAGGTGGTGACTGCGGTCCCTGTATTGCCATTGCTCCAGTAGTAGTCGACCGCTGGATCAGCGGGCGTAACAGTCAAGACGACATCTGATGCAGCGCAGGGAGGCATGTCGGAGGCCACCAGGTTGAATTCAGGGCTGGAGGCCCATTCGAATTCGTGGAGGTTGGAGGTGTGTGCGCAGTTTTCTTCATCCGTCACCACAGCTTGAATATCAAGTTGCATGCCTGGAACCCCCGATACAGTCAGCGTTTCCGTGGCGCTGTAGAAGGAGCCGTCTACATACCATTCGTAGGCGATGTAGTTGCCCGTGACTTCGAAGGTGGCCTCGCCAGCATCGCACAAAATGGCCGGGCCGACGATGGTGGGCATTGGATCGGGCCTCACCTGCACCCGCACCTTCCTTGATTCGATGGAGCATCCTTCAGGATCGGTTGCGAAGACGTAGAATTTACCCGCTTCTGCAAGGAGGTCGGGTCCGGTTGCTCCCGGTATTTCCTCTCCTTGGTCGAACCACTGGTGGCTGACGAAGAGCGGGTCGGACTCGAGTAGGACTTCACCTGGGTCGGCGCAGAGCACGACATCGTCAATCCCTTCTAAGGGGTCTGGTGGCAGTGGATTGACCAACATGGACACCGTGGTGGATTGCGGGCATCCATGCATGTCATAACCTGTGGCAGTGATGGCAGCGCCTGTGGGTATGGAGGAGAAGGTGTGAAGGACGGTGTCACCCACGAAACCCACGCCATCTGGAATGGCCCATTCATAAGACACTGCGCCCGGGGTCTGTGCCACATGCGTGGAAGGGCTTTCTAAGCAAATGGGCAGGCCCAATGTGACATCTGTGATGGCATCGAACGTCAGATTGAGGGTTGTGCTGTACTCGACCTCGCAGCCATTCAGGGAGGTGGCTGTGAGGGTGATGGTATGCAGTCCTGTATCGGCAAAGGTGTGCAGTGGGTTGGGGTCGACCGAGGTGTTGCCATCTCCAAAATCCCAAGACCATCCAATGATTTCATTGTCTTCTCCGGGGATGTCGAGGAAAGTGGTGGTCTCTTGGAACTGAATGGTGGTGCATCCGAGTCGGTCTGTATCAAAACGGGCAGCCATGGGAATGCAGACATGCAGTTCTTCTCCGAACAAACAAGTTTCGCCCGGTGTGGTGCTCGGGACATTGCCGAAGGCGGTGACCTCGTAGCACCCTGCCTCGTCATACATGTGCGTGGGTCCGGCCGACCCTCCGCTGCCATCGCCGAAATACCAGGTGATGTCCGTACAATCGGTGCAGCCCGTGGTGACCGTGATGGTGTTGCACGAGCGCGTGAGCCCGGCGGTAAGCCCAGAAGCGGAATCACAGGTTTCTCCGCCGCCGCCGCCGCCTGAGCAATCGCTTTCCATGGTCTGTGTGGTAGAGGATTGACAGCCCGTTGTGGTGTTCGTTGTGGTGACGGAGAGCGTGGACGGCGCCCCTGTGAGGGCATAGAAAAAAGAGCTGTTTGCTTCTCCGTTGGACCAGTCGTAGCTCCAATCTGCATTGGCCGGAGCACAGATAAAAATGTCGCCCACCGGTCCAGCACAGATGGGGAGGTTGGCGGATGAATTGATGCTGACGGCAGGTGCAGGGGAGGGCTCCATGGCGTAATGGGCTGTCCCTTCGCATCCATAAATGTCGGTGACCGTCACACTGTAATCGAATACTGAGAGGTCACCTATAGACGCTTCCGTGCTGACCGTATCCACCGCGTTGACTGTGGAGTCGTTTTCAATGAAGTAGTCCGGCAGGGTCCAGACATATGAGACAAAGGCGGGAGCGGTTGACAGCGCCGCTGGAACGTATGCGCCGTTGCAGAGGTGTCCCGTTTGGACGATGTCCAGGTCTGGTGTTCCATGGACGAGCAAGTTAAAGTTGGCCTCAGTCGTCAGTTCACATACCTCTGAGACCAGTCCGATGGTCACGTTGCCATCGAAGTCATTCCACTGAACAACGACAGTGTCGGTGCCTTGACCCTCCACCACGCTTCCGGCAATGGAAGGTTCGATGGTCCACTCAATGTACCCTTCATTGAGCGGGGAGTTGAGGGCGGCAAACAAGGTGTCCAAGGTGTTGGCGCAGGCCTCATCGTGGTCCAAACCTAAGGGTGTGCTGGGGATCCAAGGTGTAAAATCCAACGTGCTGGTTGCCGAGCAGAAAGGGGCATCCTCCATGGCGGTCGTGACGTTCACGGAGTGGTTCGCTGCCGCAAGGTCCCAATTCAACAGGATATTGGTGCTTGTGGAGGTGGATGGGGTTGCGCCTGTCGCTGACCAGGCGTGGGTGAATCCGGGTGGAGTGGTATCAACGGCATACAGCAGGTCCACGCCGGCACATTCTTCGATGGGCCCCAATACGGTAATGTTGGGCACTTCCTCGATGACGATGGTGGCGGTGACATCTGTGTTGCAGAATTGAAGGGGATTGGTCGCCGTGGCGGTGACGAGGTGCGGGCCAACGTCAGCGAAATTGACGGCAAAGTCTACTCCGCTGGCGGTCCCGGGTTGGTTTGGAGCGACGGACCAGGTCACGGCTGCAGAACTGGCCGAGAAAACCGTGGAAACGTCGATGCACCCGAGTTCGGGTGCCGATGTCAAATCCAATGCAGGACGGATGTCCACGCTGAGGGCGGCGGATCCAGAGCAGTCAGGGAAGTTGTGTTCCGTGAGGGATCCGAGGAAGGGGCTCTGGTATGTAACGGAAACATTGCCCGTTCCGGCAGCACCCCAAACGACGGCTATGCTGTTGCCATCTGGCTCGGATGAAAGGGCGCCCGTGACGTTCCATTGGTAGACGACGTCCATCCATTTGGGAACGGAATACACGGCAAGACTCCCCTCACACGCGACATCCGGTCCGGTGACCGCGCCGTTGGAGGAGATGATGGGCACCTGCACGGCGGTGGGTTCTGGACAGGGAGCGCCACAACCGGTGATGAGCAGGGAGACGTTTCCATGCGGGCCATTGCTCCATTGGAGGCAGATTTCCGGGGTGCCTTGACCTTCGAATGCCATGGGGTTGCCCGCTGCGTCTGTGGCGGTCCAGGTGTAGTTTGCACCAGCACACCCGTCTGTTGTCCAATAACAGGCGCTGTCGCCCTCGCATAAGGTCGAGATGCACTCGATGGAGGGGCCGATTGTGTTGAGCACTTCGATTTCTTGGAAGATGGAATCGGTGCAGGTGCAGATGATTTCTCCATCATCGCCATAAAGGGGGGAGGATACCGTCAGCAAGGCCGTGTAGATCCCGGGTGAACCGTACTCATGCAGGGGGCTCACCGCGCCGGAGGTGGCGCCATCGCCGAATTGCCAGAAATGGTCTGATCCGACCGTGGCATTGCTGGTGAATTGAACCGGGCTTCCAAGGCATGAGGTGTTGGGCGCGGAGAAGGCCGCCGTGGGTGCATTGCCGATGTCGACGCATTGCTGCAAAACATTGGTGCCACCGGGTCCGGTCATTTCCACGAGGATGATGCCTTCGCCGGGAGTGTCCCACTGCACCTCCACATTCGCGGGGTTGGAGAGGGTGTTGATGACTGACCCCCCGTCGATGGTCCACGTGTACTCCAGTTGGTCGTTGAACGGGGCGATTACCGTGGTGATGGCGCCTCCGCAGACGGGCACGCACTCGGCACTTTGGTTTTCTGCGGCGATGGCGAGGTCGATGAGGCTGCAATCCTGAGGTTGGTCGCATTCCACCGTGATGGTGATGGTGCTCTCCAGCAGGCATTCTCCAAACGTCCCGCCATATGCCCAGACAGAATAGGCGATTTCATAGGTGCCGCAGCAATCTGTTGTGTCATTGTTGGAACCGTACAATGCGGATTCGATGTCGCCATATTCCCATTCGAAACAAGGCGGCACTTGCACAAAATTGTACTCGTAATTGATGGTCGAATTGTCCACCACCTGGGGCAGTGAATCATTGAAATACGGATAGATGATCAGGGACCCGAGGTCGTCCACATGAACGGTCTCTGCATCGGGCACCAGAACGACTCCTTGCGGCAATTCGGGACAGTCAGTCTGTGCAAAGGCGGTGCTGCTCAGAAGCAGGATGGCCAGAAGGAATCGGCAGTTTGGCATTAGAATGTTTGGAAATCCAAGCTACAAACGACGCGATTGGACATACCGTTGCGCGCTTCATGTTTTGAACCTGTGTGTCATCAAGCGTTGCCCCTGATGCTCCAGCCAATGCCAAAGTGCAAGGAGACATTGCGCACGCGCGGCCCAAAGGGGGTGCCACCCAAGGCGGGGCCGTCTTTCTTCAGGCTCAATGCGCTGCCTGAAATCCGGGCTTGGAAGAAGGTGGATTTGCCCAGAGGTGCACGTGCATAGGCTTGACCGCCCAGATCCCAGGTGTTTAAATAGTCTTCAAGGCTGCTCGAGGTGTCGGATACCCGCTGCCATTTCTCGGCCTTGAGCATCCGCCCCAGGTAGGGTCCAAAGCCCACTTGGTATTCCCCGAGGTTGATGTCCAAGAGGATGGGGATGTCGATATAGTTCATCCTCAGTTCAATGGTCGTGGTGCCGACCTCAGGATCGCCTCCACGACGGCTTCCTTTTTCTGCGTAATGCATTTCCAAGCGAACGCCCCAGTAATTGTTGGGGTTGCGGATGTCAATGAAGGCCCCGCCTGAAAGGCCCAACTTGTTGAACCCGGTAAAGTCGTCGCCTTGTACCTGTGAGGCATTGAGTCCTGCTACGGGTCCGCCGTCAAAGCGAAGGACTTGGGCACAGAGCCCTGTAGCGAACACCAATGCCAGGATGAGTGCAGCACCTCTCATGGTGCCCAAGGGAGGTCGAGACAGTTCAATACATCGCCATTGGCGTTGGTCAACAGCGCCAAAACGTGGCTGTTTTCCATGACCCATTCTGGATTCCAAACAAAGGTGTAATCCGCTTGAACGGTGCTTCCCGCTTCAGGGTTTGTGGCCACCACCAAGCCATCGGCACCGTTGAGGCTGCCGCGCAACAGGTGGTTGTGTTCGAAATCGGGAATGACTTCAGGATCGTTGCCATAGTCCAATTGGGCCGCGATGAGGTTGTTTTCGCTGATGAGCAAGGACAGTCTGACATCTCCGTCAATGGCATCGGCAAAAGTGGTGTGGACGTGCAGGTGGACATTCTCAGTGACGCTGGGGTCTTGAATCGCAGCACCCTGCAAATGAGCGGAGGGGGCAAGGGCGAGTTCTGTATTGACGGTGCTGGTCCAATTGCTCGGTGGTACCACGGCACCCGGACCGCCACGGCGGTTCACACGGCCCATGGGGTTGGCCTGAACGTCGAGCTGGGACCAGAAGTAGTTGGATTCTGGGTTGGTCCAGTCCGTGTCAAAAGGGGCATTGCTGACAGAGGCCAGGGAGCCGGCGTGGATGGCCAGCAAGTGAACCAGACCGTCGTGTTCTTCGGCGAGTTGAGTGGCGAGTTCGCCAGCAGGGGGACAGTTGCCGCATTGGTGGGCGGTAAAATCTTCGAGCAAGACGTGCTGAGGTCCTGTGGTCATCGGCTCGAACTCGGGTGCAGGGGCTTCACCATTGTAATTGATGGTGAGGGGAATGATGGGGTCCTCGATCTTGTCACAACCGATGATGAGAAGGGCGCTTGCAGCCAAAAAGGGAGTGAACCGTGTAAAGATGTGGGTCATCAGAAACTGCTTGTAAAGGTGATTTCGAAACCGTTGGACGCAGGCACTGCTCGGCAGACGCCACCAATGCAGAAGATGCCTTCCCGCCTTTTTCCGTAG
>Ga0115565_10001938_pt1 | contig 16465 bp, 18 predicted proteins | sample COGITO_mtgs_1105_FD_87199 | JGI IMG/M metagenome (GOLD analysis project Ga0115565, IMG submission 87199) | Pelagic marine microbial communities from North Sea - COGITO_mtgs_110530 | ecosystem: Environmental > Aquatic > Marine > Epipelagic | place: Germany:Helgoland, sampling site Kabeltonne... | reverse complement strand
CAGTTAATGTACCATTTACAGGAGAAAATAATATGTCTATAAGTGCGTTCAATTTTATGATTTTATATCGTTAGAAAATCCTAACTTTTCTTTTAACTTTAATAATTCGTTGTTGGCTTTGTCTTGTGTAAAATCGATTGCTTTGTCAATTTCAAAATCTAAAGATACTTTAGAATTCGGACTTTCTCCATAAGCTTTAGCCAAAGCCTCTTCTTGATTTACTTTATCCTTCATTCTTTCTAACATAGATACTGTGCTAAAAGCATCTATATCTGCCATTTGTTTATTTAATTTTTGAGTTGCATTCGAAACTTTAACGCGCGCTTTTAACGTTTTTAATTCGTTTTCCCATTTGTTAATGTTTTTTCTTATTTCAGCAACATTGGTTTCTATTTGATGCACAGAATTTTCAAACTCAACAGCTTCAACTTTGGTATTTTTAGCCAATTTATTCGTTTTTTCTTTTTCTACCAAAGCTTCTTTTGCTAATTTTTCTGCAGCAGCCATTTCCAACTCTCCTTTTTTAGCTTTTGTTAATAATAACATCGCTTTTTCTTGGTAGTTTTCTGCTTTCATCGCAAATTCATCATATTCATTATTAGCACGAATTGACAATGCTTTTACTTGCGCCAAAGATTCTAAAGCATCTTCTAACTCCACTTTTAAATCCCTAATACCTTGTTCTGTTAATCGAATTGGATCTTCCATATTGTCTAAAGCAGCATTCGCTTCAGCTTGACCCATTTTGAATAATCGTTTAAAAAAATTCATAATTTAATATTTTGAAAAATTTATAATTTGTTCTGAATATTCGCTCAACAATAAGCTTAACGAATTTAATGAAGCCTCTAATTCATTTAAATCGAGGTTTTCTATTTGTAAAGTGTCTCTAAAAATTACCTTTTGTCCAGTTTCATCTAACACAAATGCGCCATGAATAATATCTCTGTTTTTGATAAGCAATTTTTTAAAAACTTCTTCATTTTTATTTTTGATGTTAAAAATATGTTGCTCCATAATTAACATGGGTGGTGCAATTCCTAAAATCAAATTTTTAATTCCTTCACTTTCTTTGCTAATCATTAAAATACCATCTTCTTCGTTTTCATAAGTGATATTAAAATCGAGTTGCAATAAGTAGTTTTTTATTTTTGTATTGTAGTTTTTCATAGTAGAATGCAATGCAGCTTTTGAGGGTTAGTTTTCTTTAAACGCACAACATTCAATATTACAAAAAGTTACATAAAATCGCTACAAGTTTTGTTACAAAAACAGCGATACTTGTTATTAATAAAATCATAGTTTAAGGTTTTTGGTTGATGAATAAATTGCTAATCATATTAGTTATTCTTTCTATATTGATAAAAAAATAGAAATAAAACTATTAAAATTAGCATTATTGAAAACAATTAGCTAATATTGTTAGCGTAAATATACAATTAAATTTCAATATTGCAAATAAAATTAGCAAAATATGTCATTTTTTGGAAAAAATATTAAAAAAATAAGAACTATAAAAGGATTAAGTCAAGCTGCATTTGCAGAGCTATTTGGCTTGAAACGAGCTGCACTTGGAGCTTACGAAGAACATAGAAGCGAACCAAAAATAGAAACCATCATTAAAATTGCTAATTATTTTAGCATAAAAATTGATACTTTACTAACAAACGATATAACTGTGAACGAATTATTGCAGTTTAAAGAGAATTTAACCATTTCTTCAAGTGATGTAAAAAAAGAACTTTTTGCAAAAGTACCTTGTATTACAGAAAACAATAGTTCAGATTATGTAGCACATTTTAAAAATGACATTTTTATTGATGAATTACCTCATCTTACAATACCCATAAATACAACTAAAATTTTTCGTGCTTTTACAGTTTCTAATTTAGAAATGACCAATCAAGACAAAGGTTTTTATCCGAAAGATATTGTGATTGGTGAACAAACTCCAACCAACATTATCAAAAAACTGACAAACGGAACGTTAGTTTTTGCAATTATTGATCACAAAATTTTGTTTAGAAGACTTTACACCACAAATAATAGCGTAATTTTTAGAGCTGATCATAAAAATATTGAAGATGAAATTTATAAAATTTCTGATGTAAAAGAATTATGGCGAATTCGTTATGTTTTTTGCAAACGAATTCCAGAATTTTCTACTTCTTTTGAAGACAAATTGATGAATATGCAACAAGAAATTTTAAAAATGAAAGCTAAAATGGAGTAGGTTTTAAATTTCAGTTTGAATTTGGATTTATGATACTTTATGAGTTTTAAACGAATAGAATTCAATATATCAGGGATTATTTCACTTTAAATTTACACGAGAATCTAAGCCACGAATTCACTAATTTTCATTGTAATAATAAGATTTACAAAAATTAAATTAGTTTAAAAGTTTGTTAAGTGTTCCAAATGTCAGGTTGAGCGCAGTCGAAACCTAATTATACTCAAAATTTTAATTTTAAAATAATATAAAATATTTTATTTGTGTAAAAATCCAAAAGGTTTTAACAGTTATTCAAAATATGTAAGATAGCAAAATTTGTATTTAAAAAATTCGTGAATTCCTGGCAAAAAATTGATGAAAATCTTATTTATAAAACAAAATAATCGCTACAAAAAACACAGCCTGAATACCATATAAATACACTGCAAACTTATTCTCCTTATTAAAATTTGATTTTACAAATAAATACTGCAAAATTAAACTTCCAAAAAACCAGCAAACATAATTATAAATTGGAATTTTACCATAAGGAAACCATTGCCAAAAATTTAATTTAATAGCAACTGGCTCTAAAAAAAGGTCTAACAAAACTGCTGCAAGTGCTCCAAAAATTGCCAATAAATGGATTTCAACTTTCTTAGAAATTTTAAAATTATAGGTTGATTTTAACCAATTATAAGACTGAAAAGTTAAACTCCCAACACAATACATCGTTGTAAACCACAAGTTCCCTAATAAAACAGGAACACCTAAAAATTTGTAACCCATCACATCAGAATATTCATAATCTCCAAAAAGCAAACCTGTATTTATTCCTATAATCTCATAAATAACACCTGCAGCACTACAAGCAATAAAAAAGAGCCAAAAAGATTTATTGATATTTTGATGTGTAAAAAACACCAAAATCATTGATATTATTAAATTCAGAGGCGTATTATCAATAAAAAAATCTTTATAATCTGTAAAAAGTAAACCGTTAATAGCACTTACATGAAATAGTAAACTAATCCCGAAAGCGAATGCATATTTATGTTTGAACAACTTATTGAATGGCATCTGCTACTAATTTTGCACTTTTAAAACACAAAGGAATTCCACCTCCTGGATGCACACTTCCACCACAGAAAAATAAATTTTTATAACGTTTGCTTGTATTTTGCTGTCTAAAAAAAGCAGCCATTTTACTGTTGCTACTCGTTCCATAAAGTGACCCCATAAAACTTGCTGTTTTTTCTTGAATATTTAATGGAGAAAGTGTGTCTTCCACAACAATATGATTTTCAAGATTTGTGTTTAATTGTTTATTAATCTGTTTGATGATGAACTTTTTTACTTTTTCTTTTTGAGCTTCCCAATTATGCTGATCATGTGCTGGTGCATTTACCATTACAAACCAATTTTCGCTATTTTTTGGTGCATGATTTTTATCATGCTTAGCAGTTATATTCACGTAAATAGTTGGCTCTACAGGTAAAATTGATTCTTCAAAAATTTCTTTAAACTCCTTTTTATAATCTTCACTAAAAAAGATATTATGCAAACCTAATTCTGAAAAAGTAGTATTGATTCCCCAATAAAAAATAAAAGCACTACTACTTCTTTCTTGTTTCAGAACTTTAGCTGCAAATTTTTGATCCGAAAGTAAATTTTTATACGTGTAATAAATGTCCATATTACTCACAACTAAATCTGCTTCGTAATTTTTTCCGTTTACAGCCACTCCAGTAACAACATCTTTTGAAGTTTCAATTTTATCTACTTTACTATTTAGGTAAAACTGAACACCAACATCTTTTGCAAGCTGCACCAAAGCATTGGTAATACTAATCATACCTCCATTTGGATAAAAAGTTCCTTGACTTTGTTCCAAACTCGAAATCATGCTTAACATCGCTGGTGCTTTGTAAGGATTACTTCCATTATACGTTGCATATCTGTTAAAAAGCTGAATCATTTCTGGCGTTTTAAAACTTGATTCGTTGTAACTATTTAAAGACTTTGCGATGTATGGAAACTTTACGCTAAATAACGCTTTGTAAGTTTCACTTTTAGTAATTAAGCTCAAATCTAAAGGGAAATCTAAAAAAAGTTCTCCTATATTTTGATAGGCATCTTTACTATGCTGTAGATATTTCTTGATGTTTTCTGCTGGTTCTCCGAATATTTTTTCTGCTTCCATAGCAAAAGCTTCAACATTTTTTTGAGCAGTAATTTTTTTCCCATTTGCAAAAAAATAGCGACAACTTTCATCTAAATCTTTATAAGAAAAATAATTATTAATATCTTTTTTGGCTAGGGTAAAAAGTGCTTCGATATTTTCTGGAGCTGTAAAAAGAGAAGGCCCTGCATCAAAACTAAAACCATCCTTTTTAAATGATGATAATTTTCCACCAAAATAAGCATTCGCTTCAAAAACCGAAACATCATAATTCTTTAAAGCTAATCGAATAGAAGTTGCTAAACCTCCAACTCCACTTCCTATAATGGCTACTTTTTTCATTTGTTTTATATATTTGCAAAAATATGAAACAAAACAATATTCTTTGCTGTTTTTCCTTTATAAAATATCCAAATATTTCTTAAAATTTAAAAAAGGATTAGATGAATTTTAAATAAAAATTTTAAAGAAGTGAAAATTCACACGAAACTATAAAATACACGAATTACTTTTCAATTTTTTGTGATATTGTAAATCGCGTAAACATATCTTCACTATACCAATTTTGTTTTCTAGTTTTTTGAATAACAGCTTTGTGCTGTGGCATTTTATAAGCAAATTTTTTCATCATCGCTTTTGATTCCCAAATGCTAAAAGTCGCTTGTTTTACCCAAGGAATTTCTCCAACTCCATACGAAGTAACAAAACCTTCTGCAGTGACCATTTGTGATGCAATTGGCGCCACATTTTGCCAAAAATAACGTAGCTTGTTTAAGCGAATTGTTGCTCTCGTCAATACAGCAATTTGTCCTTCATAATCGGTTGTTGGTGGTAAATCTCCAAAAACCTTTTTCTTATCCCATAAACCATGTCCTTCTATAGGTTGTAATATATAGATGGTTTGTTTTTTACAAAATAAATCAAACCATTTTAAAATGAAACCACCAAATTGAGCTTCTAAAGTTAAATCATCCTGATAAGTAAGCAAAATAGACCATTGAGAGAGATCTGGAACTTTATCGAAAGTACCGTTTTTACCAGTTCCCATTAATTTATAAAATTGTAGATTTTTATTAAAAAACAACGGAATCCGAAAAATTGCCATTGATAAAAATCCGAAAAGGGCAAAAATTGGTTTGTATTTTACAATAATTAAAGTGGCTTTCAAGCTGTTTAGTTTTTTTTATTTTGATAATCTCAAAGATAATTAAAGTATTTAGGATAAGTTAAAATTTGATGAAATAGCGCTTATTCATAATCAATACAAAAAAAAGAAATTTAAGAACTTCTATTGTTTTTGAATTAAAATAGAAACCGCATTTCCACCAAAACCGACTGCATTCACCAAAATGTTTTTAATTTTCTTTGGATGATTTTGTTTTGCTGCAAAAGGAACTTCAATCACTTTTTGATTTTGCAATATGAATAAAGCCAACTCTAAACTTAACATTCCTGAAGCTCCAAAAGTGTGTCCTATTTTCCATTTATTGGTTGTTAGGAAAGGTGTTTTTTCTCCAAATATTTTTTTAATTGCATTTACTTCTGATGCATCTCCTTTTATAGTTCCTGGAGCGTGCATTACAATTACATCAATTTCGTGCAAAGAAATTTCACCCAGAGCCATTTTTATAGAATTTTGGAAACAGATTGCATTGGTAGAAATTGAAGTGTTGTGTTGTAAAACTTCAGTTGCAAAACCAACTCCTGAAATGGTTGCCAGCGCATTTTTTACTATTCCTTTTTCTAAACAAATTGCTGATGCTCCTTCACCTAAAACCATCGTGTTTTGTTTTTTATTTAAATCGAAGGATTTACAAGGATATTCTTCGACAAGCTCAGAATGAGATTCAGAATTTAAATTGGGTTTTTGCTTCGTATATACTTTCAAGGCCTGCATTTGTGCAATGGTAAAATCGGTTAAAGCTGCTTCACTTCCACCTACTAAGAATTTTTCTGACATTCCTGAATTGATCCAAGCAACTCCATTTAACAGAGAATGTAAAGCTGTGGAACACGTTATAGAATGTGAAATTTCTGGACCAGAAGTTTGCAAATCGTGCGAAACCCATGAAGAAATATTTCCTAAAGTTGTTGTTGGCGAACTTAAGGTGGATGATTTTTGAGTTTCTAAAAACTCTTTGTGATATTTTTCAAATAAGGTTGTTGCGCCTCTTGAAGAACCAAAGTTAACTCCAAAATTAGCGTCAGATTTCCAATTTGCAACTTTTACGGCTTCTCTAGAAACATAAATAGCAAATAAAACTGAATCGTCTAAATTTCTATATTTAGCATCTGAATTTCTTAAATTCGTAATTTTCTGTTGATTTTCCTCCGAAAGTTGGCCAACAAAAACTTGCTTCTCATTTACTTCTTTTTCTGACAAAAAATGTTTGTCTGACAAATAGTTTTCCCAAATTTCTTTTTGGTTGCTACCTAATGCAGAAATTGAGGCTATGGATGTTATTGAAATTGGTAGAATCATTTAATATTTTCATATTCAAGACCTCACAGGTTTTTAAAACCTGTCAGGTCTGAAATTTACCACAAAGATAAGTTTTGCGTTAAGGATTGAAGCATTGTTGGAGCTCATTTTTGTTTTTTCAACAAAAATAGCGACTGCAGAAAGCCTGACGTTTTTTTATTTAAAAAGTTTTTTTTCGAAACTTTTTAAATAAAAAAAGGGAACTCCCTAAACAATCTCTAAACTTTCTTCAATCGTATTGTATACTTTTTGCAACTCTTTTTTAGTGATTACATAAGGAACTTGAATGTAAATGGTGTTTCCTAAAGGACGCAAAAAAACGCCTCTTTCCATAAAAAAAGTGAGCAATTTGTCTCGTAAACTTCCATAACGTGCCATTTTTGTATCTAAATCTAACGCAAAAATAACTCCTTGAGAACGTGCCGTTTTTACTTTTGAATGTTTAGAAATATGTGCTTCAAACTTTTTATGTGATGCTGAAATTTCTTTTATATTATTCTGAATTTCATAAGTTTGCAATAACTCGATTGCAGCATTTGCAGCTGTACACGCAATTGGATTTGCAGAATACGTATGACAATGAAAAAAGCCTTTTGCCATTTCGTTACTTAAAAAAGCAGTGTAAATTTTTTCTGTGCAAGCAGTTATCGCCAAAGGAACCAAACCACCTGTTAAAGCTTTGCTCAAACAAATAATATCGGGTTTAATTTCAATAAAATCGGATGCAAAATTACGACCAGTTTTTCCAAAACCTGTCATGACCTCGTCTGCAATTGTTAAAATATTGTTGGTTTTTAAGAAGTCCAGAATTTCGTTCAAACCATTTGCATCATGAATCTTCATTCCTGCAGCTCCTTGAATTATAGGCTCGTAAATAAAACCAGCCACTTTTTTCTTAGCTACAATTTCTTGTAATTTATTTAAAATTTCTTGATGATTTTCTCCATTTGGAGTTGGAATTCGTTCTACTTTCATCAAAAAATCTTCGAAAGGACCATTGTAAACAGGCAAACCAGAAACAGACATGGCTCCAAATGTATCTCCATGAAAACCGTTTTCGAAGGCAATAAAAGTGCTTCTTTTTTCATCTAAATTAAAATAGTATTGTAATGCCATTTTAATACCTGCTTCTACTGCTGTTGAGCCATTATCGTTAAAAAATATTCGATTTTGATTTTTAGGTAAAATTTTAATAAGATTTTCAGATAATTTTATGGCAGGTTCGTGCGTAAAATCGCTGAACATTACCTGATCTAATTGTTGCATTTGAGTATGTACTTTTTCAATAATAAAATCGTTACAATGCCCAAACATACAGGTATACCATGAAGAAATTGCATCTATATATTCGCTGCCATTTTCATCGGTTAAAATGCAACCTTTTGCTTTTACAATTGCCAAACTTTCTGGATGTGTTTGGTGTTGTTTTAATGGATGCCAAAGGTGTTTTTTATCTCTTTCTTGGAGAGAGCCTCTCTCCCTAACCCTCTCTCCCAAGGAGAAAGGGAATTTAGCTTGGTCTTTATTTTTTTCTTTTTGCATTCTCTAGTATGTCTTTCAATTTTAAAAACAATTGATATTTATTACTTTAAAATGAAATTTTATTTTAAAAAATTAAATAGTTTTCTACTTTTAAGACGGCGTTTTTAAAAATGATTTTTAGCTTTTTCTAAAATAATATTTGCTGTAAAGGTATATAAAAATCCTTATTTTTGTGTTGATGAAGCTGCCAAAAAAGTTAACAGATAAATTAAAATTTCGTGAAGAAAATAATTCTTTACGAAGTTTAAAAACACCCACAAATTTAGTCGATTTTTCTTCAAATGATTATTTGGGTTTTGCAAAATCATCAGCAATATTTGAAGAAACGCATCAGTTTTTGATTGATAAAAACATTATACAAAATGGTGCAACAGGAAGTAGATTGTTATCTGGAAATCATATTTTGTATTCGGAAGTTGAAAGTTTTTTAAGTGATTTTCATCAAACAGAAACTGCCACTATTTTTAATTCTGGTTACGATGCTAATATTGGTTTTTTCTCTGCGATTGCTCAAAGAAATGATATCATTTTATATGATGAATTTTCTCATGCTTCCATTCGAGATGGCATTCAATTAAGCAATGCTAAATCTTTTAAGTTTTTACATAATGATTTGGAGGATTTGGAGGAAAAAATTCTTCGACAAGCTCAGAATGACATCGATAATCTAGCTGAACCTGTCGAAGTCTACGTTGTTACAGAAGCTGTTTTTTCTATGGATGGAGATTCGCCAGACCTAAAAAAAATAGTAGAAATCTGTAAAAAATACAACGCTTTTTTAATTGTTGATGAAGCGCATGCCATTGGCGTTTTTGGCAAAAATGGATGTGGACTTGTTCAAGATTTAAACTTACAAGATGCTATTTTTGCAAGAATTATTACTTTTGGAAAAGGGTTAGGTTGTCATGGAGCAGCGATTTTAGGCAGTAAAGATTTGCAAGAATATTTAGTTAATTTTGCACGAAGTTTTATCTACACAACTGGTTTATCTCCTCATTCTTTGGCGACAATTAAAATTGCGTATTATGCCTTGCAGAGTAATCATCAGCATCAAATAAAAATACAAGAAAATATTGCTTTTTTTAAATCGGAAATTGAACGTTTACATTTAAAAGATTTCTTTATTGAAAGTGCTTCTGCCATTCATTGCTGCATCATTTCTGGAAATGAAAAGGTAAAATTAATATCAGAAAAAATTAAAGAAAAAGGTTTTGATGTCAAAGCAATTTTATCGCCAACAGTTGCAAAAAATAAAGAAAGACTTCGTTTTTGTTTACATAGTTATAATTCATCCGAAGAAATTAGTGATGTTTTGACTTTATTAGCTATTTTTACTAACGACGAATTTACTTCCGCATTAAAATAACGGCTTAATTATGAACGATAATTTTAAAATTTTAGCAGTTTTTGAATTTTCTACGGAAGCTCATGTTACAAAATCTAGATTGGATTCAGAAGGTTTTGAAACGATGTTGATGGACGAAACAACGATAGACACAGATCCTTTAATAAGTAGTGCAATTGGTGGTGTAAAATTATTGGTTCATAAAAATGATTTTGAAAAAGCGGCTCTTGTTTATAATGAGATTAGAACCTATCAAAAAGATAATCTTGGAAATGATATTTTTTATCCAAAATGCAATTCCAACCATATTTTAGTTGCTCCACTTCATAGAAAAAATATTCTTTATATGTTATTCCCTTTTTTGAGGGTAGAAAATTAATCGGCAATACTTGTAAAACACTTTTTAAAAATTAAATGAAAGAAAATAGTAAAACATTGCATCCAACTAAAAAAAAGAAAACATACTTTATCACAGGAATATCAACAGAAGTTGGCAAAACAGTGGCTGCAGCAATTGTAACTGAAGCTTTAAAAGCAGATTATTGGAAACCTGTACAAGCTGGAGAATTAGAAAACTCTGATACGCATAAAGTAACACGTTTTATCAGCAATAAAAAGACCGTTTTTCATAAAAATGCGTACGCTTTAAAAACACCAATGAGTCCTCATGCAGCCGCTGAAATTGATGGAATTACAGTTGATTTAAAAGAAATACAAGCACCAAAAACCGATAATAATTTAGTCATAGAAGGTGCTGGAGGCTTGTTAGTTCCTTTAAATGAAATTAACACAATTTTAGATTTGATTCAACCTAATTATAAAGTAATTGTGGTTTCTCGCCATTATTTAGGAAGCATCAATCATACTTTATTGACAGTAAATTTATTAAAAGAAAAAGGTTTTGATGTGTCTATTATTTTTTCTGGTGATGAGCATAAAACCACGGAAAGTATCATCAAAAAAATGACAAATGTTTCAATTATTGGCAGAATTGATGAAGAGCCTTATTTTGATAAAAATGTGATTAAAGAATATGCTGATAAATTTAAAGAATTATTGTAATTTGCAGTTATGATGACAATTTCTGAAAACCTTACTTTTTTTACACCAGATGCTACTTCCAACAACTTAGCAACCTTAATTGATTGTGGTATTTCTGCTGGGTTTCCATCAGTAACAGAAGATATTGAAGGCGAAAAAATCTCTTTAGATGATGCACTCATCAAAAATAAAGACACTACTTTTTACGCAAAAGTTAAAGGACAATCTATGAATAATGCTGGTTTAAATCATGATGATTTACTAGTAATTGATAGAAGTTTAGAAGCTACTGATAAAAAAATTGCAGTTTGTTATATTGATGGCGAATTTACGGTAAAACGTTTACGCGTTCAGAATAACGAAATTTGGTTGCAACCAGAAAATCCTAATTATCCAATTATCAACATAACTGAAGATAACGATTTTATGATTTGGGGAATTGTAACAAACGTAATTAAAAAAGTTTAATTTCTTTCTTTTTTAATTCCCGAAATAAAATATCTTTACCAAAAAGTTGCTGAAATAAATTCAGCAAAAAAAATTACAAACTATGGAAAACACTTTTGAAAACAAAACTTTATTAATTGAATCTACAGATGCAGTTCGTGTAGCATTTTATAAAAAAACGTATGCACATGTTGCTGGAGGCGTTTTATTATTCGTCCTTTTTGAATATTTACTTTTGCAAAGTGATACAATTATAACGTTTATGCTCTCTATGACAGAAGGTTGGAGATGGCTTGTAATGTTAGGTGGTTTTATGTTGATTACCAATTATGCAGAAAGTACCGTTTTAAAAACAGCTGATAAAAACATACAATATATGGCCTATGCTTTATATGTTTTTGCGCAAGCAATTATTTTTGTTCCTCTTTTGGCAATTGCTATGTACTATACTGAAAGTCAAGATTTAATTCAACAAGCAGCTATTGTAACTTTAGCATTATTTGTTGGGATTTCTAGCATTGTTTTTGTGACTAAAAAGGATTTTTCTTTTATAAAAACTGGTTTAACAATTGGCTTTTTTATTGCAATGGGTTTAATTATTGCAGGTACTTTATTTGGTTTTAATTTAGGATTATGGTTTTCTGTGGGAATGTGTTTATTGGCTGGTGGTTCCATTTTATATCAAACTTCTAACTTGGTAAACAAATACGGAACAGAAGATTATATACCTGCTTCTTTAGGCTTATTTGCTTCTTTAATGTTATTATTTTGGTATGTTCTGCAGATATTTATGAGTAGAGATTAAGCTTTAAAAAATTAAAAATATTTATAAAATCAGAAGTTCATCACTTCTGATTTTTTTTGTGCTTACTATTTAGATTTTATTTTGCTTTCTTCTACTCTTCTATTTAAATCCATATTATAGATACTATCCTCTGCGTAAAACTCATACAATAAATAAGAGTACAATCTGAATAAAACGAAAAATAATGAAACTACTTTTATAATTCTTGCTTCAATTCCTTCAAGAAAAAAGAAACCTATAACTCCTAAAATAAGGGCGAATAACGTAAATATTGTGTTTAATGTTTTCATGATATTATTTTTTTTCAAAGATAGTTCCTACAGTAACTTTTAATTTTATATCATTTTTGGAAATTGTTATAGAATTCCTGAAATTAAAAAATAAAAACTTTAACATTCTACTATAAAAAACATAAAATTATTTTTTTTTAATATTTAATTATTGTCTATCAATAATTTTTATATATTTACATTTTAAAATAATAAAAATAATTTTCGATGAAAACAACAAATATTTTAAAAGTAATGCATGTTCTTTCTTGGATTGTCTTTATAGGATTGTGTATAAAAGCAGGTGCTATTTTAATATCTTATATTGTAAGTATTGGAAATCCTGAAGCAGCAAAAAACTTATATGCTGGTTTAAATTTATTTGAGTATTACAATCTTAGTTTTACACAATACACTTTTATTGTGAGTTACAAAATTGTGTTGTTTGCTACAGAAGCCTACATTGCTTTATTAGTTACCAAATTATTAAAAGCATTAAATCTAGAAAAGCCATTTAATATTAAAGTTCAAAAATTGATGCAAAGTATAAGTTATAGTATTTTTAATTTATGGATTCTTGCAATGCTACACAACACTCACATTCAATACACAGGAAAAAAGTATGGTTTTTCTATGGATTTATTCTCTAGCGATTTTCTCTTTTTAGCGGGAGTTATCTTCATTTTTGCACAGATCGTAAAAAGAGGAATTGAAATTCAAACTGAAAACGATTTAACGATATAATTATGAAAAAGATAGCATATTTGGTTTCTAAACTTACTTTCTGGGGTTTTGTAATATTCTCTTGTATATTAATACCTCTCTCAGTATTATCATTTTTAGAGTATTATTTTAATTGGGATATTCCTTTTATAGATATCGTACAAAGAGAAAATCTTGATTTCGCTAAAATAAAAGGTATTGGAATTGAATTTTGGATAAATTATACTATCATTCTAATGTGGGGAACTTTTATTTATTATTCCATTTACTTTTATGTGCTAAAAAGTTTCTTCGCCATTTTTATTGCAGAAAAAACTTTTGAAGAACAATCTGTTAAACAACTATTTCGTTTTTATCAGCTAAACTTTACTCCTGTAATTATTGGTTGTATTGGTATTGCTTATAGATATATTTCTTTGGGATATTTTAAATTTGATGAGCCTCATTTCTTCGTTTTAATTCACTTAATAGTTGCCTTCTTTTTATTTTTCTATTTAGATTTAACTCAAAAAGGAAACACTATTCAACAAGAAAACGACCTAACAATATAATATGGCAATCATTGTAAATCTTGATGTAATGCTCGCCAAACGCAAAATGCGAAGTAAAGAACTGGCAGAAATTATTGGGATTACCACAGCAAATTTATCCATCTTAAAATCTGGGAAAGCAAAAGCAATTCGTTTTTCTACTTTAGAGGCAATTTGTGAAGCTTTAGATTGTCAACCAGCAGATATTTTGGAGTATCAAAAAGACTAAAAAGTTAAAACTCCGAATTTTCATTCGGAGTTTTAACTCATTTTAAAAAGAATATTACTTTTTTAAAGGTTCGTCTCTATTCATTTCAACAATATCTACATAATTGGTTTCTACACCTAATAAATGCTTACTAAAATAATCTGCTTTTCTCCAAAACCAATACTCACGATTCTTAAAACTATGTCTACTTCCTGGAAATAACATAAAATCGAAACGTTTATTTGCTTCTACAAACGCATTTACCATTCTAATAGTTCCTGCAGGATGTACATTATTATCTACATCTCCAGTAGCTAACAAAATTTTTCCTTTTAAGTTTTTTGCCAATGTTTGATTTTTATCAATCATATACTTAAACTTTATTTTACCATCAGCTTGAATTTCTTCTTTTACTCCATGATGTGTTTCACTCCACCAAGAATTATACACATTATTATCATGGTTTCCAGCTGATGAAATTGCTACTTTAAAAAAATCTGGATACACCAACATTGCAGCTGTAGACATAAAACCACCTCCTGAATGACCGAAAATCCCAACTTTATCAATATCTATAAAATCATGTCTATCTGCCATTTGTTCTGCTACATATTTTTTATCAGCCAAACCATAATCTCGTAAATTTCCATAACCATAGGTATGATACCATTTAGAACGAGCAGGATGCCCACCTCTATTTCCTAAAGTAATTACCACAAAACCGAGTTGCGCTAAACGATCTGTCCTATCCATACTTTGTGAAAATGATTTGTTCACAGCTTCTGTTTGTGGTCCAGGATAAACATACTCAATTAAAGGATATTTTTTAATAGAATCAAAATCATAAGGTTTGTACATTACACCATAAATATCTGTAATTCCGTCTGCAGCTTTCGCTTTAAAAGGTTCAGGAAATTTATAACCAGCAGCAAATAATTGCGATAAATCTGCTTCTTCTAATTTCATTACTAATTTACCATCAGCATTTCTTAATTCGGATTTTGGTATTGTATTTACTCTAGAGTAATTACTTACAAAAAACTCTTTTGAATCTGACAAACTAATACTTGTATTAAAATCGCCAGGATTTAGTGGTTTTAAACCAGATCCATTTAAATTTACTTTATACAAATGTGCATAATAAGGATCTTGATTTTTCTCAATTCCATTTGCAGTAAAATAAACTTCACGTTTTTTTTCATTTATTCCATGAAAAGAATCAATGTGAAAAGGTCCACTAGTTATTTGTCTTTTTAATTTACCATTTGTATCGTATAAATAATAATGGCCCCAACCATCTTTTTCAGACCAAAATAAAATTTCTTGCTCGTTATTAAAAAGCGTTAAAGTTTTACCTCTATTTTCTATATAAACATTAGAATATTCTTGAATTAACGTTTTTATTTCTCCAGTAGCAATATCTGCAACATGAATATCTAACCTTTTACGATCTCTGCTTACAGTGCTAAAATAAATTTTTCCTTTTTTTGATAATAATTTTGTAGGATTATGCTCATCTCTTCTATCAGATTTATTTCTTGGAAAAGCAAAAACACTAACTGATTGTTGTACTGTAGAATCTAAAACAATCTCTTTTTTAGATTTCGATGGAATATCAAAAACCAACATTTCATTTTTGTAAAAATCTTGTTCTCCTGGCATATGATATTTATAAGTTTCCAATTCAGGTCTTCCTTTTTTAGTTGCGTGAATTACCCATAAATCTTCTATATGTCTAGAATCAGACCTTGTGAATACAAACTTTTTAGAATCGTGAGACCAATGCCCGTAAATATTTTGTCTGTCTTTTTCGGCTTTCTTTTTTTCTTTGTCTGTTTTACCATAAGTTCTACCTCCATAACTATAATTTAGTTCACCATCTTTTGTCCACTGATTTTCTACAATAGTGGTGTCTTTTTCATCTTTCACAGCTTTTAGAAAATTGGCTTTATCCATCCAATACAAATTGTAATTTTTAGAATACAAAACAATTGAGCTATCTGGAGCAATATTTGCCCACTTTTTCCAAGGTTCTTTTTCCTTTTTTTCTGTTCCTGAAATCGTTAAACCATTCCCTCCCAACTTATATTCTAGGTGATAAACCTTTTTTTCCATTTTAGGTTTTACCTTCTTCTTCTTTTTAGCTTTAATTGAATCTTTTTTCTCATCATCTTCATCTTCTTTTACCTCTACTTCTTCGTTAGATGTAACATAAAAACGAATTGCTTTTTCATCTTTTGTAAATGTAAAATTGAATTTAGGTAAATGTTTCGCTTCATACGGATCTTTAGTAATTTCCGACAACCATTTTGCCATTTTTACGTTATCGAATAATGCTTTTTTGGTTCTATTATCAGCATCAACAATATAGTATTTAGAGCCATCTGTAGCTGTTTTGTATTGATACCAAAATCGGTTTCCTTTTTGCAACCAATTTGGTCTTACAGAAGTTGAGTGTACCATTTTTGCCATTTTAGTTGGCGAAAATCTTGCTGCTTGTCTGTAATTTGGTTTTGGTGTTTCTTGTGCTTTTATTGATAAGAATGACAATAAAAACAATAAAGTTAGTGCTGTATTTTTCATTAAAAAAAGTTTATATTAAATTTTTAAAGTTCTTTAAAAGTATTGACATGGCAAATTTTAACCTAAATTTTAACAAATCATTAATTTAGGTTT
>Ga0115565_10001931_pt1 | contig 16500 bp, 13 predicted proteins | sample COGITO_mtgs_1105_FD_87199 | JGI IMG/M metagenome (GOLD analysis project Ga0115565, IMG submission 87199) | Pelagic marine microbial communities from North Sea - COGITO_mtgs_110530 | ecosystem: Environmental > Aquatic > Marine > Epipelagic | place: Germany:Helgoland, sampling site Kabeltonne... | reverse complement strand
CCTGCGGCATCTTTATTTGCCATTGCGGCGGCAAATTGTGCATTACGCGCCTTGATTGCTTCTTTAATGTCTGTTGTGGTTGCCATTGGTTTGGTTTTTAAATTTGTTAATTGGTTAGCTATTTATTTTCGTTTAGTTACAAAGTACATATCGATGTCTCCTTTGTTTTTTGCCGGTAATTTACCGCGGTGTTCACATTCAAAATCAGATTTGACAAGTGTATACGTGCTGTGCGAAATATTAATTTTACCCGGTTCACCTTTTTGCTCTAGCTGTGCAGCGAGATTAACAGTGTCTCCCCATATATCGTAGGCAAACTTCGTAAGTCCTACCACTCCTGCAATTACGGGCCCCGTGTTTATACCCATACGGACTTTCAATTCTGGAAGATTTTGCACTCTTTTTGTTCTGTTAAAGCCTTTCATAAACTCCTGCATATCCAGTGCTGCTTTCGTAAGTACTTCTGCGTGATTTTCCATCGCACTCGGAAGACCGCTTACGCACATGTAACTATCGCCTATAGTTTTAATTTTTTCAAGGCCGTACTTTTCTACAATGCGGTCAAAACCTCTGAAGCTATCATCCAGTTGACCAACGAGTTCATCTGGCGCCATTGTTTCTGCGATCGTTGTAAAGCCGGCAATATCTGTAAAAAGAACACTGACTTGATCGTATTTACGCGCATAAGATTTTCCGAATCTCTTGAGTTCGCTAGCAATTTCTTCGGGTAGGATATTGAGAAGAAGTTTATCAGACTTTGCCATCTCGGTTTGTAGGAGGAGCGACTTATTTTCTATTTCTAAAGTGCGTAAACGTACATTTTCTTCTAACTGCTCATTATGAACTTTAAGGGCATTAATAAGTTTCTTGTTGTCTCGTCTAAGCCTAACAGCTTCTAGTGCATTATCTATGGTGATTTTAAGTTCATCTTTGTCCCAAGGTTTAGTGATATAACGGTATACCCGTCCTGTATTTATGGCTTCAATGATAGCCTCGACATCACTAAAACCAGTGAGAATCATACGAATAGATTCTGGCTCTTCGGGAAGATTTTGTAAAAACTGAACACCTGTCATTCCTGGCATACGTTGATCGGTAACGATAACATGTATATCATTTTCTGCCACGATCTTCATTCCCTCTTCACCGCTTATAGCTGTAAATACCGTATAGTGTCTACGTAAAGCAGCTCTAAAGGAAACTAAGTTATTTTCCTCATCATCTACATAAAGTATATTAAAGTTGGTTGTATCTACCTTACTCATGTTGTTGCTTTTTTAGTGCTGTGTTTTCTTCTTGTTTTATTGGGAGTGTAATGATAAACGTAGTACCATCATTTACTTTAGACATGACTTCAATAGTGCCTTGGTGTTTCTTGATAATACCATAACTTATGGAGAGTCCAAGTCCTGTTCCTTTCCCGACATCTTTCGTAGTAAAAAAAGGTTCGAAAATTTTATATCTAACCGCTTCTGTCATTCCGCTACCTGTATCTCTTATGGTAATTATTACGTTTTCTTCTACGTGTAATGTTCTGATAGAAACTGTTCCTTCACCTTTTATTGCGTGAATTGCATTAGAAATAATATTCATAAATACTTGATTAATCTCACCAGGTAAACACGCTACTTTTGGAAGCTCTCCATATGTTTTTTCTATTTTCACACGATCCTTGTAGGCGCTATGCAATATGGCAAGTGTAGACTCGAGTCCTTCGTGTATACTAACCTGTTTTACTACATTTTGGTCTAGTCTTGAAAAATTGCGTAATCCTTTTACAATCTCAGAGGTACGCATTGCACCATCTTCTATACCTTTTAATAAATGTTGTACCTCTTTTAAAGTAAAAGCCAGGTCTTTTGCTTTGTTCTGTGCTTTTGTCTCAGCAAAAAAAGCATCTAAATCATTGTTTTTTATTACACGTTCATAATCGTGTATGCTTTCTATAATATCAGCAAGATCTTCTTTGAGCGGTTTTATGTTTGCAGAAACAAAGTTTATTGGGTTGTTTATTTCGTGTGCTACACCTGCCGTGAGCTGTCCTAGAGAAGCCATTTTTTCTGACATGATTAGTTGTTGTTGTGCTTCCTTAAGGTCGTGCATAGCAACGTTTAACTCTTTATTCTTTATTTCTAAGAGCTTGTGTTGTCTGTCTACTTCTATAAGGCTCCTATTTATTTGATTTTTACTGTCTTCTATTATTTTTTTTTGCGCTTCAATTTCTGCGATACTAGCATTTAGAATATTTTTTATAGCCGTTTTATCTATAAGTGTTCTGTTGTATTGAAACTCGAAGGCTTTACTCTTTTTCTCAGTCGCTGTATACTCTTTTTTTAGATGCTCCTTTGCCGCTAAGGGTATATCGAGTTGGTCCACATATGCTTGTATAGATTCAGTCATATCGTTTTACTTTCGTTCTTCAAGAACGACCATAGAACACGTCTCGTTATGAATATCACAAACGCTATCTACTGCTGTTCCTATCTCCCCGTATGTAAAGAAGCCCAGAAGCGGTTTGTCCCATATCGCTCTCAATTTACCAGCTTCATCTTCCATGATAGGTCCTAGTGCGAGATGTCTTGCTTTACACGAGAATACGATGATGGCATCGGGATCTTCTATAGTATCTTTCAAGACACTGAGACTATCACGGGTTTTATCTACTAAGTCAAATCCTGGCGGTACAGAAAATTGAACTTTACTACCCTCGGGAATTCCACCAGCAAAAATGAGTGAGCTGTCTTCCATATTTGCCATAAGTGGCGCGCGTAATACCGTATTCCCATTTGACTTTTTCATTTGTAATGGATATTGTGCAAAATTCATCGCAATAACTTCGGCGCGATCATGTAGGTTTTCTGTAAACTGGAAGAACTTTACAAACACATCTAATGCGGGCTCATTGTCTATAGAATACACAATATTTCCTGTAGATTTTGTTATTGTTTTCTCTACACCTATATTATCCCAGCCACTTGTAGCAAGCCCAGTTATATGTATCTTTTCATTATCTATAAGTAGTCCAAGTAGACCATTTTCTGTCTCAAAATCATTCGTAAAAACATAGGATGCTGTCATTCTGAGATCGTCTGCAGCTAACCCTCCATAAAGCGGAATAGTGTTATCATACGTATGAACGCCATTGATGATGTCTTCTGCATCTACGGTAAGACCACTAGAGATTACCATGATAGAAGGGTCTATATACCTATCCTTAGCGGCTACGGCCATTTCCTTAGCTAACTCTAGTGTTTTGGAAGATGATTTTTTGAAAATCGTGTAATGTTCTTTTTTGATATCTAAAAGCATAATGACGGTACCGCCTTCGGTAATCTCGCTGTCTATGATTTCGCCAGCCGTAGTGCTTCCATAAACGTCTATGCCTTTTTTATCAAAAAATGAAACCAACGCAACCCGATCTTGTACGATTGAACAAAATACAATAGCGAGTGTGGGTTTAAAGGTTTCTGGAACCGCTTTCGCGAAAGCGTTCTCAATCTCTCCTATGCTTGTCCCTTTAATATTTATAGCTTTCATATTTTAAACGTTGAGCGGTTGTCCTGATTTTATGTCTTGTACGAGCGTATTGAGATTACGCGTAAAAATTTCTATCAGTGTTGGAATAAACGAACCCGAAACTGTATTTGTCAAAAACGGATTCATCATCGTAGAAATAATAAAGTTGATTTTATCGTCAGGTTTGTTTGTAACACCTAGGCGACTTCGTAAACCGTCCATAAGAACATCGCCATAGTCGCCTCTCGTAAATGATGAGGAGGTCACAACAAGCTCAGGAGTATGTTCTTGAATACCTGGCTTTTTACTAAAGCTAAAAAGTCGATAAACAGCATCATTAAGTGTATTTACGGTATCCATATCAGTATTAGGAGTGTTTCCGTCTACATAGTAATTAAACATATATGTAATGATGGTCTGGTCACCTCCTAAGTTTCTAAAGAGCTCAAAAGCCTCTTGATCTGCTAGAAGTTCGTCATTCGTCTTGTTTACGATACGGTCTCGTATAAATGCATACTGTTCGTTTACTTCGGTCTCACTGGCTCCATTTTGAATAGCGGGAATAGGTACAAGCGGTACAAAGAAAAACGGTAAATCTTGTATGTTTAAACAAGCAAGGGCAGCATACAGACGTTTAGAATTAAAAAAGCAATCTCCAGATAGTTTACCGTACCCATCTATATTGGGACGTATTATTTTATGGCTTAGATATACGGCTGCAGCTGCTGCGCCTGGTTTAGAACCTTCTACACCATAAACCCCAACAGTAGGGTCTACACCGCCGTGATAAACAACAGGAGCTGTAAATGACACTAAGTTGCGCATTGCTGAATTACGATAGCATAGCCCCCCAGCTGGATAGGGTACGTAACCTGATTTATGAGGGTCTATAGTGATAGCATCTGTCTGGCCCAATACTTCATACTGTGCTTTTACATAATCACTCATCGGCAGTATAGCCATCCCTGGTTCATTTTGAAGTTTAAAATGGGTGTGGTCGTGATCATCTGGAGCGATGAGCATTGACCTATAATAACCACCCCAAGCGGCATCTGCGTGAATGGCAAACTCTAAACCTTTTGCTCTATATGTTTCTCTTAGCGCAAGAACATCTTTGAGTGGGTCTACCGCACTTTCTTCTGTTGAACCTACAATTACAACCACATTTAATAACGGGATTTTCTCTGTGAGACATTGTTCTAATAATACGTCCAAGTGGTTTATGTCTAACCTTGCACGATCGTCTACTTTTATGTTTATCATATTAGAAGATCCTATACCAGAAATTGCAGCGCCTTTAGGCCATGAGTAATGGCGGGTAGACGTGCATAATGAGACAGGTGACTTTAGTAACGAAGGCAAATACGTTTTTAGAATGTCATTATATCCTAAATCCTGAACGGTATATTTAGCTATGGCATTACCAATAGCGCGAATATCAATATTGAATTCTTTTGATATTGCTTTCGGTATTGTGAGAATTTCATCTATGGGAAGATTAACTACTGTCCAGTCATCTAGTGAAAGTAAAGTCGCTTTTGAACCATCGAGAAGTGTAACCTCAAAGTTTCGAGCAACTTTTAACACGGCCTCGCTTTGTAATGCGGCTCTCACACTTACCGGATATAAGGTGAGGTTACGAGCCATCCACAATCCTTCTAAGTTAGCTACTGAACCATCACAGGTGATATGGCCCCAACCCGTAATTTCATCTATAGGGTGACCATCGCTTCCCGGTAACATTGGAGCGATGTGATACCCTAGCATTTTACAAAGATCGTTACCCACTTGTATTTCTAAAAGGGTAGTCACGGGTGAAGCCTCTGCTGCTACATTATTTTGATTATAAAGGAGTGCAGCAAAATAGCCTAAAAGTCCAGGAACAGAGGTGTCCCATAGCATGTGCCCTATAGAACGCATACTAAAAAATGTACCTGAACCTTTTAATTGCTCAACAAGTTTGGTGTATTCTGTTTCAAGCAAAGCGATTGTAGCCTGATATTCAGGTGTAGATTGTCTAGCGCTATCTAGGTAGTCTGGATCATCTGGATAATAGTTATTTCTAAATTCAGTATTCCCAGCCACGGCTAATCCCATCAAGTCATACATCTTAGCGGCATTAGTGCCGTGAGTTCCTAAGAAAAGGGCTTCAAGTGTTTGTGCACAAGCTCCACCTAACTGTATTTTTTTTGATGGATGTAAATGATGATGGGTCTGAAGTAAGTTTTCAGCAAATCGCAGCGCACTCTCTTTTTCGTTATGAAGCATCCCTTAAAAAGATTAAATTACGGCAAGAGAACTCTGTTACAAGTTTAAGCACGCAGGGGGATGATTAATAAAAGTAGTTTTCTTAGAATCTTTATGACAATACATTCTAATGTACAGAAAGATAGTAAAAAGGGATGTTAAAATATAGGTGTAAAGACCTTATTTTTAGCTGGTTATATTATTTTGTGTATTTGATTTTTCTTACAAAATCAAATTTGTTGTTTAATGGGCATAAGTATACAACTCACAGTATATTTTCATATTAATTATATCTAATATGAAAGAAAATGCGTACAGAATAGTTTATTATTAATCTTGAAATCAATGTGTTACGATCTTATTTCTTACAAAAGCGTATTAATCACACTCCCACAAGTGAGCATAACATCACCATAATATGGATTTTTTATATTCTTATCAGAACTTAGCCAGATGGCTCCTTTATTATTATTAGCCATAGGGCACTTCTGAACGTACATGGTATTTTGTGGCTTGTTTAGATGCATTGCAATAGGTACTATATTTTCATTAAGTACCACAAAATGATCTCTTTGATTTTCAAGTTTGTCATTTGTTCCTATAGCGTCTAGCATCGCAATACTTTTTGCAAGATGTTGTTTCTCCATCTTCCCTAAATCAGTTGTGACTATCTCCTTTAAATTTTTTGAGGTCGCTTTCGCGAAAGCAGACACTTCTTCAGGACTACTAGCTACAAATGCATCTTTCATTTTGAGATAGTACTGCAAGGCTTCATTAAATTTATTTTCAAAACCTTCAGTGAAACTCATCTTTACAGTACTCATCGCTGCAGTTTCTTCCTGCATTGTTTTTTGATTCATCATAGATTTTTTGCCTTGTAATTGGGCAGCTGCATCTACAGTAAACGTTCCGTTAGTCACTATTTCTTCACCGTTTTGAAGTCCCGAAACTATTTGATACGCATCGCCATTTTTATTACCGATAGTTACCTCACGCATTTCAAAAAAGGGATCGCTAGGGCTGGTTTTTACGTACACTAATGAGCGCTCTCCCGTCCAAAGGACGGCAGTAGCAGGAATAGTTACAGTTTCAGAAGATGTTGTCTGAGTAGTCCCTTCGATTTTTCCAGTGACAAACATTCCTGGCTTAAATATCGCTTCTTTATTGTTTAGAGTTGCTCGAATAGTTACCGTTCTGGTTGCATTATTTAAAACTGGATCTATAAATGAAATAGTCGCATTAAACGCTTTGTCAGGATACGCATTTGTAGACACTTTAATTTTCTGACCTTTTTTAAATTGTGAGATTTGATTTTCATAAGCATCAAATTCTGCCCATACAGAATTGAGATTACTAACCTTTAAAATAGGTTGTCCTTGTTTTACGTAATCACCTTCTGAGGCCATAACCATAGCTACAGTTCCAGAGGCGGTTGCATACACGGGAAAATTTTCAGTTACTTTACCGCTTAGTTCAATCGCGTTTATTTGGTTATCAGAAAGTTTCCAATTTTTAAGTTTGTTACGTACTGCATTATATAACGCGGGTTGAGATTCTTTTAATGATGCTGCCGTAATCAGTTCCTGTTGCGCAGCAACCAGATTAGGTGCATAAATAGTGGCTAATAATTGACCTCTATTAATTCTTTGACCCTCGTAGTTCACGTTCAACTTTTCAATTCTTCCATCAAAATAACTAGCCTGAACAGCATTGTTTTCTTCATTTGTTGCAATTTTTCCTGAGAGTGAAATCATACCATCCTCTTCAGAGGTTGCTCCTTTACCAACAATGGTAGTTTGAATATTAGCTAACGCCATTGCATTCTTAGTCATTTTAATCTCGTTTGCAGCTAGACCTTCTTCACTAGATTCTGCTGGGATTAAATCCATTCCACATATCGGGCAATCGCCTGATTCTGGTTGCATAATTTGTGGATGCATCGAGCACGTCCACATTTGGTTTGTAGCCTCTTCTGAATGGTCGTGACCTTGAGCTGTTAAATTTGTAGCTGTCGGTTGAGAATTGCCAAAAAGTAACCACCCTGCTAGTAAACCAACGATTAAAGCAAACCCTATGTATAGAATATTCTTTTTCATGTGTTCTTAATTTTCGTTTTCTAAACGATTAATCATTCTTTTCATTTCTTGGATTTCTCTCTTTTGGGCTTTGATGATATCATCAGCTAGCTTTTTTACCTCAGGGTCTTTAATATCTGCACGCCCGCTTGTTAAAATAGCAATAGAGTGGTGTGGTATCATTCCTTTCATCCAAAGGACATCGCCCACAGTAGATTTTTGTTCTCTTACTAATCCAAGAGCACCGATAAATAAAACTAAGCTACCTACTAGAATAGCAATATTCTTTTTCTTGTTTTTATACATACTCCGCATAAAAAACCACATAATTACCGCCATCGTAGAAATTCCTAGACACACCATATAGAAACGTGTAAGACTAAAGTAAACGTGATCTAACTCGTACGTATTCAGGTACATGGTCACATACATTGCAACAAAAGAGCATCCTAACATTATGAAGAATTTTGTATAGTTGTTCATTCCTTCTTTGTTATTTTTATGTTCGTTGGAATCCATAATTTCGGCTTTAGTTAAATAAATTTGACTAGCATAAATATCCCCATCACTATCATAATGGCGTTTTCTATAAATGTGGCTTCGGTCATCGGTAATTTGAGCGCGGTCCCTAAGCAGGCGCATTGTATAGATTTTTTATCCAGTAATGTTTTAGTAACTCCTATGGTCGTTATTCCTAAAATAATCAATGTGGCTATTAGCGCAATAGGAATTTCAAGGCGTAGTAAAAACAGTAATCCTAGTGCTGTTTCTATAAATGGATATATCCATCCGTACATAGGAAATACTCTAGCTAAAGGGTCATACATCTTAAAACTTTCTGGGAATCCTTTGAGGTCTAAAATTTTAAAGAAACTAAAGACAATAAAAAACAATCCCATAAAATCGAGCATTGCTTCATCCCAAGATGGTCTCTTGTAATTAAGTAGTACTGTTGCTGCCGCGATATATCCTAAGATAAAGAGCAGCGGTTTTAATTGCTGAAGTTTTGATTTTTCTTCCGCTTTCGCGAAAGCGTTATCAGCTTGAATCGCACTAGAGGCAAATACATTTTTCTCTTCCTTCTTTTCTGTAATCTTGTATTTTTCTGGAAGGGCTTCTTGTAAGACAGAAGTCATAATATGAAAATCCATAGTGACTACAGCTTCTTCTTTTTCTAAATCTACCGTTGCATTACTTACGCCAGCAACTGCACTGAGTTTATTCTCAACGCCAGTGCGACAACCATTGCACGTCATTCCAGTAACTTTATATCTGTGTTTCATTTTTTTAATTTTAAATAAAAATAGACGGCTAGTATACTGTCTACAAGTACACAAAGCACTTCATAATTTTCAGGTATGTGCATCTCAGGATTAAACCACAAATGCAATGCATCCCAGATAGCGTGTAAAATGAGTCCAAAGGCAATTAATAATGGCTGCTTAGTTATTGCGTAATAGGATAGCATTAACATCAGTAGCGCCTGTGCACTTTCTATTGCCAGTATTTCATAATTACTTCCTGCAAACCCAACATAAATAAATGCAATAGCGGTGAGGGTAAGCGCACCCATATATAAGGGACTGAATTTAAAAATTTCAATTCCAATTATAATTAGTGCAGCAAAAGCCACTGCGATCAATAGTAGTGTCATAAAATTATATATTTAAATAGTAAATCATCAACTTCATATGTTAGGTACTATTTTAATAAGGATTGGCAGCACCCACTATTTAGGGAATAATAGGTGCGCCGCTCCACCTTTGCTTTCGGGGTGAAAGGCAAAGTATCCTTTCAGGTTAGAAAGGAAATAATTATTTTTCAATCGTTTCTTTTACCGAGCCACATTTTAGCATGCGATCACCAAAATATGGATTACGTATTTCGCTTACATCGCTATACCAAAAACCGCCGGTATTATTAAATGCCATTGGGCAAAATTGTTTGTACATCGTACCACTCGCTAGAGCTTCTTTAAAGAGAGGTCCTGCTTTATCTGTAAAATCAGAAAATAGTTTGCGCTGCTTTTCTAGATCCGCTTCATTTGCGATTTCTTGAGCCAGATTTTTCATGTCGGCGTGATCTTCGGTTAAGTTTCCTGCTATTTGTTGTGCTGCAGTTTGTACTGCTGCTGCATTAGATGCTACAAACGCAGTTTTTAATTCTAAATAGCCGTCCCAAACTTTTGCGGTCATTTCATCTTCAAATTTTTGATTAGATGCACCTGAAGTCATTACTTCTTCATTGATGGTCTCGCGTTTTGATTCCTGATTATTCTCTTTACAAGAAATTATCGCAATGAGTGCTATCGCTGCAATAGTTGATTTTACAAGGGTTTTCATAGTGTTTGTCATTTTAGTTTATTAAATAATGTACTATAGCAGTTTGCATATAGTAGGTTTTTATTGCGTCGATTTGATTTTTCTGAAACTTTAATTGTAATTCTTGAATATCAAGAACATCATTAAAATCTATGGTTCCAGTTTCATAATTCTTAATGAGTATTTCTTCAGCATTTTTAGCCTGTGACACGTTTTTGGTTTGTGTATTGTAGACAATTCTAGCCTGATTACGTTGTGATACCGCTTTCGCGAAAGCGGACTCTAAAACAAGTAATCGGTTATCTTTCTCAGCTGTAATTGCTAGCTGTTTTAATTCATTTTGCTTCGTTTTTGAATCATATTTTTTATTAAAAAGCGGAATAGACACAGAAACCATAGGCATAAAGATGTCTTTTCCGTTATCACTAAAACTCACATCTGGACGCTCTGAGACGGGGACATAATCTACTCCAAAACCTATCATTGGGTTGCTATCTAGTTTATTAAGCATTTCTGATTGCGCTATTGACTCATAGAGTTTATCATATTTAATTAACTCTGGATTAAGCTGTAAAGCTTCCTCATTAAAAAGCATGTCTTCACTGGGCAGTAAAAGTGGCTCAAGTATCGCAACTGTCATTGTTACATCTCTATTGAGTAGTTTGTTAAATGCGGTTTGCTCTCCAGTGTAGGCTTCATTTAATACGTCCTTCTGTTGTTGCAATTCATTCTGTCTTATCTGCAATCGTAAAACATCTACGGCAGATGCTTTTCCTACTTCTACAGAAGCTAGTGCTAGCTTTTCATACGTTTTTAATAATTGAATATTCTCGTCTAGAATTTTTTGTATTTCTTTAATTGCATACAGGCTATAATATAATTGCGAAACAGAAAGTGCTAGCTTGCGCTTTGCGATGACGATGTTTACGTATTCTGTATCTGCCATAGCGCTTGCATAATTTTCTCGGGCCGTGATGGTCCCAAACCAAGGCAACATTTGCCTAGCAGAAAACCGAGCACGTTGGGCTCCAGTTCTTGTTTCGGGTTCAATTACAAAGTAACCAGCGCTTATTTCTGTATTTGGTAACCAGTTTGCTTCGTGCACTTTTTCTTCAGCAATATTATAGCGAAGATTATAGGCTCTTATCTCCGGATTATTACTTTCTGCCTCTAGTAGGAAGGACTGTAGTTGTTGCGCCTTACTATTGTTAGAAAATAGTCCCAGAAGTAAGATGAGGATGACATTGAGGTGAGCTTTCGCTCTTCGGCTATGTTTATATTTAGCATAGTCGAAACGCCCATTATAAACTTGAGTGGAATCAAACAAAAGACATACCATCATTTTTATATTTTTCATCTGTTTGCTCTTTTAAGTTGGTATTCTTTCTTCCAGCTGTAAAGTACTGGTAGTAGGAAATAGGACGTGACATCTATAATCATCCCACCAAAGATGGGGATCGCCATAGGGATCATTATATCACTTCCTTTACCCGTAGATGTGAGCACGGGTAGTAATGCAAGCACCGTGGTCACAGTTGTCATCAAACATGGGCGTATACGTTTTCCTGCAGCTTCTAAGGTGGTTAGCTGAATGCCTTCTGGTGTTATGGGCTTATTGTTTTTAAAGGTTTGGTCTAAATAGGTGGCCATCACCACACCATCATCTGTTGCGATGCCAAAAAGGGCTATAAAACCTACCCAAACAGCTACACTTAGATTGATGGTTTTCATATTAAAGAGATCTCGCATGTTCTCACCAAAAAGACTAAAATTGAAAAACCATTCTTGCCCATATAACCAAATCATTATAAAACCACCTGCAAACGCCACTGTGATTCCCGTAAAAACAAGAAGCGATGTAGACACCGATTTAAACTGGAAATACAGAATTAAAAAGATGATTACTAATGAAAGTGGGACGACGACAGAAAGTGTTTTTTCTGCTCGCAGTTGGTTTTCATAGGTTCCCGTAAAGCGATAGCTGATACCTGCAGGAACAATCAATTTTCTGCTATCTATGTTTTCTTGAATTAATGCTTGGGCATTTTCTACAACATCAACTTCTGCAAAGCCGTCCAGCTTATCAAAAAGTACATAACCGATTAAGAACGTGTCTTCACTTTTTATGGCTTGCGGTCCTTGCTCATAACGTATCTCAACCAATTCTCCTAATGGAACTGGACTACCTTTTTCAACGGGTACGTAAATCTTTTTTAGATCATCAGGATTAGCACGCAGCTCTCTTGGGTAACGTACTCTTACCGCATACCGCTCTCGACCTTCTACTGTTTGTGTAAGAGGCATCCCGCCTACGGCTACTTTAAGAACTTCCTGTACATCCATTACAGAAATACCATATCTGGCGAGTTGTTCTCGCTTTATATCAATAAGTAAATAGGGCTTCCCAACGATACGGTCTGCAAATACAGCTTGCTCTTTTACACCTTCGGCTTGTTTTAAAATACCTTCTAATTGTAGCCCGAAATTTTCAATGGTTTTTAAATCAGGCCCTTTTACCTTAATTCCCATGGGTGCTCGCATTCCTGTTTGAAGCATTACGAGCCTCGTCTCAATAGGTTGTAATTTAGGCGCAGAGGTAACTCCTGGAAATTTAGTGACCTTAACTATTTCATTCCAGATATCATCTGGATTATTTATGGCTGGTCGCCAGTTTCGGTAATACTCGCCTTCATCGTCTGCAATTAAATCATCCCGCTGCGCAGAAGTCTGTAGACTTGCTTTATCATAATTTGCATCATTTGCAACTTCATTATTGGGGTTTATGATGAACTTATTATTTTTAAGTACAAAAAGTCCGTCATCGTTTATTTGATAGCGTTGTCTTTTACCTTGAGCGTTGCGCATAAATTCAGACTTATACTGAATCACATTCTCATACATGGAGAGCGGTGCAGGATCTAAGGCAGATTCTGTTCTTCCCGCTTTTCCTACTACAGTTTCAATTTCTGGAATACTGGCCACGGCCATATCAAGTTGTTGCAAGACACGTTTATTTTCCTCAACTCCTGCGTGCGGGAGCGAGGTGGGCATCAGTAAAAATGAACCCTCATTTAGCGCAGGCATAAACTCTTTGCCGGTATTTACCATAATGAGCGTTCCTAGCGTTAAGACAGTAGCTGGTATAATTAAGAATATTAACCTGTTTTCGAGCGCCCAGTGCAAGACACGGTCGTAGTATATTCGTAATACAGAAAATATTCCTATTACACCTAAACAGAGCATAGAGACAAATATCAAATTTAGAATAATACTGCGATTAAAACCTAACGGTCGCCAGTACTCAGCAAGAAGTATCACTATTGCCGTTGCAGATATGAAGATGTTAATGCCGTTTGCACGCTTTCGCGAAAGCGTACCACGCATAGTTAACAAAGCAGTACTAGCAAAACCAATAAGAATGAGACCTAGCCAATAACCGTAGATAATTGCTGTGATTCCCAATACGATTAGTATGCCATTGAGAGCATATTTTGAACGCTCTCGGATGCTCGACTTTTTAAATAAAAACGCTGCAAATGGCGGAATTAAAAAGAGTGCAATAACTAGCGATGCCGCAAGCGCCATCGTTTTGGTAAAGGCTAGTGGGCGAAATAATTTACCTTCTGCACCTATCATTGTAAATACAGGAACAAAACTGATAATCGTAGTAAGTACGGCTGTTAAAATCGCACCTGAAACTTCTGCAGTAGCATTATAAATAACCTCATTCATTATAAATGGAGTGCCATCTTCTTGCAGTCGCAATTTCTCGTCGTCCAGATGCCGTATCATATTTTCGGCTAGGATGACACCTACATCTACCATCGTCCCGATGGCGATTGCAATACCTGATAATGCCACAATGTTTGCATCTACGTTAAAGAGCTTCATTGTGATGAAGACCATTAAAACTGCAACAGGTAGTAATCCAGAAATAAGAATGGATGCACGTAAATTATATACCATAATGATAATGACTAAAATGGTAATCAATATCTCTAAGGTCAGTGCCTCATTTAATGTGTGCAAGGTTTCTTGAATAAGCGCTGTACGATCGTAAAAAGGGACAATCGTTACTTGAGAGACGCTACCATCTGAGAGTGTTTTTGTGGGTAAACCAGCACTTAATTCTGCTATTTGCTCTTTTACATTATTAATAACCTCTAATGGATTTGCTCCGTATCGTGCTACGACAACACCACCTACAACTTCGGCACCTTCTTTATCAAGGATACCACGCCTTGTTGCTGGTCCTAAATGAACGTTTGCAACATCCTTAATACGAATAGAAGTGAAGTTTTCTGAATCTACAACCGCATTTTCTATATCTGCTATCGATTTCACGTATCCTAAACCACGTACGAGATATTCGGCTTGGTTAATTTCTAAAGTTTGAGCACCGATGTCTTGGTTGCTTTCTTTAACAGCCTTTGCAATTTGTGACAGACTTATGTTGTACTGACGCATTTTTTCTGGGTCGATATCAACTTGATATTCCTGAACATAGCCACCTATAGATGCTACCTCAGAAACACCACCTGCAGAAGACAGCCCATACTTCACATAATAATCCTGAATACTACGCAGCTCTTGTAAATCCCAGCCACCGGTAACGTTTCCGTCTTGGTCACGACCTTCTAGTGTGTACCAAAAAATCTGTCCTAATCCAGTAGCATCTGGCCCTAAAGTTGGGTTTACGCCATCAGGTAACAAATTTGTTGGGAGTGAATTGAGTTTTTCCAGAATACGACTGCGCGACCAGTAGAACTCAATGTTTTCATCAAAAATGATATAGATACTAGAAAACCCAAACATAGAAGAACTACGAATGGTTTTAACACCAGGAATTCCCAATAATGACGTTGTGAGCGGGTAGGTAATTTGATCTTCTATATCCTGTGGAGAGCGTCCTTGCCAGTTTGTAAAAACGATTTGTTGGTTCTCACCGATGTCTGGAATCGCATCTACTGCCACGGGATTTGTAGGAATCCCGATAGCTATCGGGGCAGTATTCCAACTAAATGGTGTGTTCACAATTCCCCAGCTTACAAAAAGTGCAAGCATAAGTACCGCTACTAGCTTATTTTCGATTAGAAATTTAATTGCTTTATTAAGCATATGTTGTGATGTTTAAATAGTAGTATCTACTCCAAGATGTAGTGGAGTAAAGAGGTATACGCTTTCGCGAAAGCGTATATATCCATCGTAGAAATGGACGTGACTATTTAAAAATCAAATAAGAAAAGTCTGGTGCAAAACTTGTGTGTATTGCTGGACCAGAGGCGGGGAATACCCTATAACAGGAACCTCTTGGGAATGAGTTCCTTCAAAAATAGTACTATAAGATTGTGTGAATGCAGCAACAAAAACCTGTTGCTCGAAGCTCAAAGATTCAAAAGCGTTCTTAAGATCATCTTGCCCTTCTACCACAAGCTGTTCATCAGAACAACAAGATTCTTGAGAAAATACCGGGGATTGACATTCCTTTTCTGCGACTTGTGTTTGTTCCATTCCGCAAGTCTTAGGACTTTTAAAAATGGCGTAATCTATCAGTGTATCTCCACAAAAGTGCATATCTATAGTAAATGACATCGTAGTAAAAAGTACTACAAATGCCATACATATAGCGATCGTTTTATGGAAGAATTTTCTCATATTCAGTACAAAGGTAATGAATATTTTAACTTTCGATTTCTTTTAACAAATACTTGGGCTTACTTTTTCTACTCGTGGCTATTTTCCTAATTACGTGGATTACTTAATAGTTAAAGAACTCCCCATCTAAATTGATTATATTTAACTACCAAAAACACCTAATGATGATCAAGAGAATAGTAGTTCTAATAAGCGTAATCCTTTTAACTTCTTGTGGCAGTTCTAATGTTATAGATTCTTTTTACAATGCACATAAAACTGAAGATCAAGTTCAGGCGGTTAGGGTGCCGCGGTTTATGCTGTCTTTACTAAGTAGTATTTCTCCGGAAGTTCAGAACCTGATAGGAAACACAAAGGATTTGAGGTATATGCAATTCCCCAGTAAAACTGCAGGTAGAACGACCTATTTAAATAATGAAATGGAAGCTATGACGGGAAATTCGTTTATAGAGGTGTATCGTAAAAACGATAATCAGAAGCGCAATGTGGTTTCTATACGCGAAAAAGGAGATGTTGTAAAGGAGATTTTGATATATAATAATGACGCCGTAAAGGGTTCTTTTCTATATTTTAAAGGAAATTTTGACCCAGTACGCGTGCGAGAAATGGTAAAGAATAATGAATTTGATAAACTGGGTGATGGGATTATCAAACAATTTAATCTTATAGATTCTTAGTTGTAGTAT
>Ga0115565_10001923_pt1 | contig 16568 bp, 15 predicted proteins | sample COGITO_mtgs_1105_FD_87199 | JGI IMG/M metagenome (GOLD analysis project Ga0115565, IMG submission 87199) | Pelagic marine microbial communities from North Sea - COGITO_mtgs_110530 | ecosystem: Environmental > Aquatic > Marine > Epipelagic | place: Germany:Helgoland, sampling site Kabeltonne... | reverse complement strand
TCTGCTAATGTAGGCTGTTTTTGTAATTCCATGCCTTTAAAATAATACTTAAATTACTAATATACAAATGATTACAACAAATTTTGCAGATTCTTAAACAGGTTTTACCGTGCAACGGTCTTGAATACTTAAATGCGTCAAATGAGCAACCACCTTATGAACGAATTGAAACTACATTAATGACTGCTTTTACTGATTTTCCTAGTATGAGAATCCTAAAATTTAGTACTCCAAAAAAAAGATAGAGTATATGAATTACGTAGTTATGAATCGCCGACAGAAAAGTATTATAAAAACAAAGTAGATATGTTTAATGCGGGTGGTGAGACAAAGCTTTTTGACCGCCTCGGCTTTAATGCTGTATTTTATGGTGAGGTAATATCAGGTGCGAAAATGCCTAATTTAATGTATCTCACTACATTTTCAGATAAAAAAAGTAGAGATAAGCATTGGGATAATTTTGTAGAATCGCTAGAATGGAAAAGATTATCTGCTATGGAAAAATATAAAAATACAGTTTCGCACGCAGATATTATGTTGCTATATCCAACTGAATATTCTGATTATTAATGATGTAATATTTCACAAGGACGAAATGTAAAGTATTTTTAAAACACACAAATAGCTGTGGAATTTAATTTATGTCAATAACACCTTCCTTTAACCAATTATAATACTCGTCGACTCCTGTATATTGCTTGGCTTCATTTAGTATTTCGAGATTGGCATTCATTATAACATCGTAAGGCTGAGATGCTGTTTGAAAGTTTAAATATTGAAATGTTGACCATTTATCGCCAATGGTTTCAATAGATTTTAAGTGATTTTCGTTAAGCTTTATTTTGAATTGATTCTCTTTAGATAGTTCTTTTCTATCATCTACATAAAGTGATATCAACACATAATTTTCTTTCAATAATTCATATACTTTTGGGTCGCTCCAAACATTTTCTTCCATCTTCCGGCAATTAACACAAGCCCATCCTGTAAAATCTAATAGGATTGGTTTGTTCTTTGCTTTCGCAAAAGCTAGACCTTCATCAAAATCTTTAAAACAGTCTAGTCCCAATGGGCAATCAGACTCTTGTTCATAAATGCTATAAAATGTAGGTGGTGGAAAACCAGCCAATAATTTTAAATGAGAATTCTTAGTAAGACCAGTTCCAAGATAGATTACAAAGGCAACTACGAGAACCGCAAAAGACACTTTAGGAAAACTAAATTTCTTTTTCCCATCGTGTGGAAAACGAATGATTCCAAAGAAATACAACGCCATTAATAAGAATATAACCATCCAAATACCTATGAATACTTCACGCTTTAAAATTCCCCAATGTGCCACTAAATCGGCATTTGATAAAAATTTGAAGGCTAGTGCTAACTCCACAAAACCTAAAAGCACTTTTACGGTTGTTAACCATCCACCTGATTTCGGTAATGATTTAAGCAGGTTTGGAAATAATGCAAATAATGCAAATGGTAACGCTAATGCAGCTCCAAAACCTGTCATACCAGCGGTAAGCTGAAACGCGCCACCATCACTTGTAAGCGAACCTGCTAGTAGTGACCCCAATATTGGACCTGTACACGAAAAGGACACTAAAGCAAGTGTTACAGCCATAAAAAAGATACCAATTAAGCCACCTGTACTTGATGCTGAATCCATCTTATTTGACCAAGAACTTGGTAAGGTTAATTCATAATAGCCAAAAAATGAAAAGGCAAAAAAGATGAATATGATAAAGAATATAACATTCAACCAAATATTGGTGGATATGGTATTCAAAATTTCTGGGTCTACCGAGTCTAGGAAATGAAACGGAATACTGAGACCAACATAGATTATTACGATAAAGAGTCCATATAGAATAGCATTGCTTATTCCCTTCGATTTAGTTCCAGATTGTTTTGTAAAGAAGGATACTGTAAGCGGAATCATAGGAAAAACACAAGGTGTAAGCAAAGCTACCAGTCCACCTAAAAAGCCCAGAACGAATATTTTCCAAAGATTTCCTCCCGAGCTAACAACGTCGGAACCATCATTTAACCTATCCTTATTTTTTAAGTCTAAAACCAGTTGATTGCTTAAAGCTTTACTGTGGTCATCAAGTTCGACGTTTTCCAGTTTTACTACGCCACCGTCTAAGGCAATTACAAAATTTTCCTCTTTATTAATGCAAACTTCTTTACATACTTGATAGTCAAGATTAACGGTAATCTGCTTTACATCTTCAGAAAGTAATTTTATGCGTTGTGTAAATTTAACCTTATCTAAAAAGAATGTTTCTTCAACCTCAAAAATATCACTATAAACCTTTACGCTTTTACTTTCTTTGGCTTTACCTACAAGCTTGTAATTGCTGTTAGTGTTTTCAAAAGTTAAAACCGAAGGTAAAGAACCATCTTCACTTGTAAATTGGGAAAAAACGTGCCATTCTGCGTCAATAGCTCCTGTTAAAATAATATCGTATTCAGTATCAGAAATTTTTTCAACTTTAGAATCCCACTTAACGGGTTCGATTATTCCTTGTTGCGCATTAGCTAAAAAACTAATACATACTATTAGAAGTAAAAAGATTCTTTTCATATTAGGGTATATATTATAAACTCTAAGATTATTTAAAATCTTAGAGTTTATTAATTTTATTAAATCATAGTGATTAATCCATTACAAACTTGAAGCCCGCTGTAATGATACTAGAGCTAAAAGTGGTGTCTCTGTCGTATTGATAGAACTTTAAGTCAATACTTTTAAGTCCAAATTTCCAGATGTGTGCATTGGTAAAAATGTCTGTGTACGAAACTCCAATCCCAAATTGGTTTGCTGAGTATTCTGATAAATCAAAATCAGAAGTATAGAAGTCCGCAGTAGATAAATTTTCGTTTGCTGGTGCAAAATAATCTGCTGCTGTTTGGTTGTAAAACCTATATGAAGGATATAAAGTAAACTTATCGCTAAGCTTTATAGGCACTTCAATACTTGCTGTGTGCGAGTTGATTCCCCAATCATCAAAGTAGTAACGGTAAAACGTTCTTACGGTAAAAGTTTCATTGATATACCAGTTTAAACGACCACCAACAGCTATTTTAAATCTTGCATCTGGTAAGCGTTCTAAGGCATCGGCAAGTTGAAAATTCTCGATAAACGAATAGGCTGCATCCGCAAAATATACACGCTGAAAAGGGGTTGACAACAAGCCTTGTTGCTGCACAAAATCTAGCGCAAGTGAACCTTGCACGTTTTTATGAAGTATTTGAGAAAAACCAAAACCTAAGGAATACGAGTTACGACCTTCATTAGCAAAAGGTGTAAATCTTGGGTTGTAATTGGCATTACCAGTAATGGTGTTTTGAGTAAATAGGCTATTGTTTATTCCGTTGCCACCAAAAAAGGTCTTAATTCCGTTGGATAAATGGCAGACCAGGTATCGATATATACATTACCGTTAACACTTACTTCTGTATTTTTTTCATTAAATAGTTTAGTATAACCACCTCCAACACCTAAAGAAAAATAATCATATTCTGAAGAGATAGATAATTTGGCAGACCAAAGGTCATTTCTATCATTAGAACTATGGCTGTAACTTGCAGTTAGGTTTGTCCACACATCACTACTTGATGCACCGGAACTTGCTACAAATGGGTCTGCTGGTTGTGCGCCATCAAAGGGCCCAACATTACTAGATGATGCCGAGGTATATGCAGAAACTCCCGCATCAATAGTAAGCACATCATCATCGTTTAATGGAATAGCAACCACAATGGTTCCTGTAACATCGGTTAACGCTTCTGTACCAATACCGCCACTTACAGCAGCGTTATCCCCACTTTGAGTGTAGTAACTGGATAAGAAATCTACTTCGGTAGTTTCTAAAACTCGTTTTTTATAGACTTTGGTTGAGTCTTGAGCTGTTTGTGCGCTGACTTTTGCAAGAGCAAACACGCACATTACTAAAATTATTTTTTTCAAATTGTTTTGTTGTATTAATTAGATTCCGCCTTAAATTGGAATAACTTCAATTCACATTTTTAAGCACTCTCTGCTTCATAAAAATGGATTTTAGTTAATTACAGCCGCAGCTCCCTCCAGTTTTTCCGCCATTTGCTCCTACAGCAGCTTCTCGATACGAGTGCGCAGTTGATAGGTTGCGGTCGCATTTTTTTTCTGAAAGGGCCATATCTGGGTCATTGATATTGACCTTTTCATATTCCTTTACCACTACACAGCTACTAAAAAAGCTAGTAACCACAGCGAGCGTTATTATTTTCTTAATCATTGTTTATCTATTTCTATATTCTTTGATTTGGTGATATTTCCCTTATCATCTATGATGATGCATTCTATTTTTGGTAACTGATTGATACGGTCCAAACCAGCTTCTTTGCCCATTACAAAAACTGAAGTTGCTAGTGCATCTGCCAGTTCTGCTTTTGGCGCAAAAACGGTTACGCTTATTATTCCGCTGGATGGATAGCCTGAGCGTGGGTCAATAATATGCGTATATCTTGTGCCATTAAAATTGACGAACTTTTCGTAATTACCTGATGTTACAACTGCTCCATTTTTAATAGGAAGTAAAGCAAACACTTTGTTTTTGTTCATTGGGTTTGTAATGGCTACTTTCCACTCACTACCATTGGGTTGCTTTCCCCAAGTATTCATATCGCCAGAAGCGTTTATGATACCTGAAGACACTCCTTTTGAAATCAGTAAATCTTTGGCTTTGTCTGCTGCATAACCTTTTCCAATCGCCCCGAAGCCTATTTTTATTCCTTCTAGCTTCAAAAAAATGGTACTATTTTCTTTGTTAAGTACTATATTTTGATAACCCACTTTTGATACTGATGCCGTAATTTCATCTTCTGTAGGCATCTTAGTCATAGTGCCATCAAACTTCCAAATTTTGTCCATTGATGCATAACTAATATCAAATGCGCCATCGGTGAGTTTTGAAATACCAATGGCTCGTTCTATTAACTGATAAAGTTCTGAATTTACTTTTACAGGTTTTATTCCCGCATTTCTATTAATTTCTGATGTTTGCGAATTGGCATCCCAAGAAGAGATAAGTTTCTCTATTCTTGTAATTTCAGAAATAGCAGTATCTATATACTTATTTCCTTCAATAGAATCCTTAGCAACAACGGTTACATCAAAACGACTACCCATTAATTTGAGTGTGCGTTTATAGGGTTGTTGTGCAGAACCTAATAAGGAAAAGAGCACGATGATTATGTTTATTAAAGCTTTCAAATTTTCTCTTTGGAATTATGCGCTTACAGTTAAAATAGTACCATTTAAAGATGTATTAAATATGGATAGACCACCGCTGCCATCACTATTTAAACCATTTCCTGATAAGTTAAAACGCGCTCCGTGTTCGGTACAATAATATTCGCCATTTCTGAAAATGACCTTTCTTTTTTGTTCGTGGCTACATAAATTGGTCGCTGCTACGTAATTTCCATTTAAATCTTTCGCCACCACGGTGTTGTTTTTGATTATGTACCCACCATTATTCAGTAGGGCACTTGATGAAGAGGCTGATAAGTCAATAGTGAAAGGAAGCCCAGAGGTAACATCTGTATTAGTAGATACATCATCTTTGGAACATCCTCCTAAGCAAGAAAAAGTTACTGCAAATGCTGCACCAGCACCTAATGTTTTTAAAAATTCGTTACGTTTCATAGTATATTAAGATATATTTATTTTATAAATGCGTTTAGTTCCTTAATGTAATTTTCCGGGATAGTTTTTTTATAGCTTGTTTCGCCTAAAACTTCTCCTTTACTATTCAAAACAACTACGAAAGGAAAAATCCCATTCTTATTATATTTTTCAAATAATTTGGCATTCGCTTTAGTTTGTACTTCAGAAAGTGCGTTTTTACTTTTTCTGGGAAAATCTGCTTGCAACATCACATAATGCTTTTTTGCGTAAGTCTTAAAAGCTTCTGTGCTCCAAACTTCCCTATCTAATTTAATACAAGGGGCACACCAATCTGAACCCTGAAAAACTAATATTATTGGTCTGTCTTCTTCTGAGGCAATTTCTTTTGCCTTAGTAAAATCGGTTTGCCATTCTTGTGCATTTACTGTTGTAATTGTAGCTAAAACGAATACTGCTACTGATAAAAATTTATTCATAGGATACTATAATTTGAATTATTGGTGTTTTAATCGTTAGTTACTAAAGCCTGTTCAACTAGAACAACTAGCTAACTGAAACTCCCGAGAATTATTTAAATAAAAAATATAATTATTAATTGTCGTGGTCATTTTGTATATATTTTCAAATCAGTAACTCGCTAGTATCAGCTCTACTTTTTCTATATTTTCTTGTTTTCCCTTTTCCAAGATATCTTCTCCGTAAATGGTTCTGAAATGATGGTTTTTTAAAAATTCCAAATTCAATTTACGCCACTCCCAATCGGTTACTTTATCATCAGAACAAATCTCCCATTCCCTCCGCAACAATAACTTTCTATAAAAGAAATGTGAATTGCTGATGTGAAAAATATCAGCATCACAAAGTACTTCGGCTAAAGCTGTTGTTGGGCATTGGGGCATCTTCGTAGCATCAATACAATTAAGAACTTTATTTATAAAATCGGTATCAACTTTTTCTTGTTTCAAAAACTTACTTGCAATGGTTTTACTTTCGTCTTCGTGACCTTTATATGTCCTTGAAAACCCTGTATCGTGAAACCAAGCTGCAACAAGTGAAATCTCTGTATTCTGTTCGTTAATATCCATTGCAGCACATAAGTACTTTACATTTTGTACGACCTCTTTAGTATGCTGAAGGTTATGAAATGATAATTCCTTACATTTTGAAGTCGTCAATAAATCTGTACAATATGGAGCCACGTTATTGATTATCGTCGTGGTCATCTTGAGAGTCTAATTGAATTGTATTTGTATCGCTTCGAATCTCTATATGGGTTATTTCGCCACCACTTGTTCCAACGTATTTTGAAATAACTATTGCCGTAACTGAAAGCAATAAAACTGCGATAAAACCATATTTGTAAAATGATAGTTTTTTGTATTGGAAAAACAGCGTAATCAGCGATACGCCTGCTAAAATCAACATTATCGTAAGAAACAATTCTGCATATTCTTCGTGTTTGTGGATTAGTGTTTCACTTATGCCTGGTAAATTCTCGACAATTTCTTCAGCACCTTCGCCTGTTAAAAAGGCAACTACTGCTGCTAAGGCACTAAAAATTAAAATACCTAATGCTGTATTTTTGATTTGAGGTTTTTTTAGAATTAAACCTGCTAACAGTACTAAAAAACCAATCAATACGCCCACAATAGGCAAATGATTTACTACTAAATGAAAATGTGCGTTGTTCATAATTCTAATTTTTTATATTAAGCAATATTTACATTAAACAAGTAACCAACCAATGCGGTAAGACCCATTGCGACTGTTCCCCAAAATGTGATACGAATTATAGCTTTTCCAATACTTGAACCACCAGTTTTAGCTGCTAAACCTCCTAAAATAATTAGGAAGAGTAGCGCAAAACCATAAAGGGAATATTCCATACTATGTAAAGGAAGAAAAAGCGCTACTAAGAAAGGAAGCAGTCCACCTACGGTAAAAGCGGCGCCAGAAGCAAACGCAGCTTGCATAGGTTGAGCTTGGCTAATTTCATTTATTCCTAATTCATCTCTAATATGTGCGCCTAAAGCATCGTGTTCCGTTAATTCTTGGGCCACGGTCAAAGCTGTTTCTTTTTTTAAACCTCTTTTTTCGTAGATTTCTGCAAGGCGTTGTAATATGATTTTAGGCATTTCAACTAGTTCTTGCTTTTCTCGCTCAATATCAGCTTTCTCAATATCCGTTTGGGAACTTACAGACACATATTCGCCGGCTGCCATGGATAAAGCACCAGCAACAAGACCTGCCAATGTTGCCAAAATAACGGGCTCTCTTGTAGCACTTGCAGCGGCAACACCTATGGCAAGACTTGCAGTTAACAGAATACCGTCATTGGCACCAAGCACCGCCGCTCTTAACCAATTACTTCTGTGGATGTAATGGCTATCTAAATAGTTTTCCAATCCTTGTTCCTTTTCTTCCATCTATTCTGTTATTAGGTTAAAAGTACCTTTGGTCAAAAATTCTATATCTGGTTTAAAATCATCGGCATTTACAATTTCAATAAAACCATTATTGGTAGCTCCAATTTTTACCAATACTCTTTTAAAACTTGTGTCATTTTCTTTTACCAAAACAAAGTAATCATTATCAATATTCGTAACGGCTTCTACTGGTAGTGCAAGGTGTTCTTCAGATGTTGTTAATATTTCTCCTTCTATATACATACCTGGTGCAAATAGTTTTACATCATTTTCGTTTACCAAATCACCGTGTATAGCTACGGTTCTATCTTGAATGTTAATTGTTTTGTTTACTAAGTGAACTTTACCTTGATATACTTCTGCATCGTTTTGTAGTCTTACATTAATAAACTGTCCTTCTTTTACCATTGGAAGGTCTTTTTCAAATATCTTTAGTCCAATATGCAAATCATCTGTATTGGTTACCGTTACCGCAACATCTGAAGGATTTAGATACATTCCTTTTGTAGCATTAATTGTAGTTGCATAACCCGTTAAAGGCGAAGGTACGCTGATTACCGAACGAATATTTTCTCCAGATAAAGTGTTTGGGTTAATGTTCATTAAGCTCAACCTCTTTTGTAGGGATTGAAACTGTGCTAAGGTTACGGTATATTCAGATTCTGCTTTCAAAAAGTTCTTCTTAGACGTAACATTATCTGCTATTAATTCCTTTTGACGTTCATAGTCGGATTTGAGATAATTTAAGCGTCCTTTAGCTTCTAAAAAGTCTTGTTGTACTTGTACGTATTCAGGATTTTCAATAGTGAATAAAGTCTGTCCTTTTTTAACTGGGTCTCCTGGTAATAGGCTAATATTTTTTACATATCCAGCAAAATAGGCACTTACATCTGCTTGGTTTTCTGGTGGAACAGCAAACATCCCGTTGGCTTTTACTACTGTATTAAATGATTGGCTTGTTATTTTACCGACCAGCATATTGCCTGATGTGAACTGATTTTCTGTTATGGTAATTACACCTGTATCTTCTGTTGATTCATTTGTATCTGTATTGGTGACCTCACTTTTTTCTTTTGAATTACAGGAAGCTAAAGCTAGTATTGCCACCAATAAGAGGCTTTTGAAGTACATAGAATTTGATGAACTGTTGTGTGTATTTTTCATTTTTAATTGGTTAAATAATTTAATTCCAAAACGGTGTTATTATACTTATTTAGGTTTTGTAAATAGTTGATTTCGATATTTTTTGAGCTCTCCAAAAGTTGTACATATTGCAAGAAATCTATCTCGCCATTTTGAAATGCTTTTGAAGCGGTTGTTGTTAATTCTTTAGAAAGTCGCTGCCCTGTAGTTTCATAATAATCAATCGTTTCTTGATATTTTTTCAGGTCAGAAAGTAAACCATCGTATTTTGATTGTAGCTGTATTTTATAGTTCTCAAATTCGTTGGCCACAATCAGGGTTTCGGTTTTTGCTGCATTGATTTTAGATTTATTAGCTCCAAACCATAAGGGTATGGCAACGCCTACTTGAAACCCATTGTAATTTCTTGCGTTTGCTCCATTGTTAGTGCCTTGAAATACCGAAAATTGCAAATCGGGTAATAATTTTTGTCGTTCTAAAGAAAGGGACGATTTTGCCAAATTTTCTACTGAATTATAATATAAAATCCCTGGGTGGTTTGCTATGGTAAATTCATCTAAGGCTAATTTGGGCAGTAACTCTTCATTAACGGTAATTAACGAATCACTCTGCACCCATTGGTTGAGCATTGTGTAGGCTTTAGTAACGTCTTCTTTAGCTTGCGCAAGTGCAATGCTAATTTCTTTTTGTTTTGTTTCAGCAGTTAATTTTTCTAATAAATTTGTTTCTCCTACATCATATCGCTTTTTCGCTGCACTAGCAAATTGTCCGTATAGACTATCTAAATAGGTATATTGCTTGACTAAATTATGATTATAGACCACATTACAATAAGCTACATAAACCTCTTTAGTTAACATTCTTTCATTTAATTGATACAGTTGTGTTGTTAAGGCCACTTTCTGTTTTTCTGCTTTGTGCTGTGCTCCATAAATGGTTGGAAATTGAAGGGATTGACTCACTCCAAAAACTTTTAGAGGTAGACCATTCTCAGCAATATTATTCTGGTCATAGCCATAGTAAACTTGTGTCTTATCTAGATTAAAGGCACTACCCACCAATTGTTCTGATTGATTGATTCTTTTTGCGTTAGCTTGTAGTCCCTTGTTGTTCTCGACTGCCATTTCCACAGTCTGTTTTGCGCTCATTGGATTTTGTTGTGCGCTACCAACAATTGGTATTAGTAAGACTGCTATAATGCCAAGAGCTTTAAAATTTACCTTTGTTTTTACTTTAGGATGATGCCCTTTTCTATCGAACATTGCATATAAAATTGGCAATACTACAAGTGTTAATGCAGTTGCAGTAATTAAACCACCAACTACTACGGTTGCTAACGGTCTCTGTACTTCTGCTCCAGCAGATGTTGAAATTGCCATAGGCAAAAGGCCTAAAGCTGCTGCCGCTGCTGTTAATAATACAGGGCGTAATCTGTTTTTTGTTCCCATTAGAATGCGTTTGTTGATATTGCTTATACCGTGTGCTTTTAGTTCTTTAAATTCTTCAATCAGTACAATACCATTTAGTACTGCAATACCGAAGAGTGCAATAAAACCAACACCTGCCGAAATACTGAATGGTAAATCTCGAATATAGAGCAGCATCACACCACCAATAGCAGACAACGGAATTGCACTATAAATCATTAAGGCTTCTTTTACCGAATCGAAAGCAAAATACAGTAAGACAAAAATCAGTATCAAGGCAATTGGCACAGCTACTTTTAATCGTGCTGTTGCAGTTCTTAAATTTTCAAATTGACCACCGTAGCTAACAGAATAACCTGATGGTATCTTCACATCTTTTTCAATGATTGCTTGCACATCTTTCACTACAGACTCTAAATCTCTATTACGAACATTTACGCCCACAACAATTCTACGTTTGGTATTATCTCTCGAAATTTTTGCTGGTCCTTTGGTGTACTTTATGGTTGCAAATTCGCTAAGGGGTAATTTTGTTCCATTAGGCAGAGATACCGATGCTGTTTCTATATTTTCAATATTCTTTCTGTGCGAATCATCAAAACGTATCATTAAATCGAATTGTTTTTCGCCTTCAAATACTGTTCCTGCTGGCATTCCTGCAAAGCCCATGGTGATGACTTTATTTGAGTCTTCAATGTTCATTCCGTATTTAGCGATTTTTTGTCGGTCATATTTTACTGACATTTGAGGCAGACCAGCAGTTTTTTCTACTGATATATCCGCAGCTCCTTCAACATTCTGAATTGCTTTTTCTATTTCCAACGCTTTTCTGGACAAGACATCTAAATCCTCTCCAAAAACTTTAATTGCTAAATCTGCTCTAACACCAGTAATCAATTCATTAAATCGTATTTCTATAGGTTGGGTAAACTCAAAATCTACCCCTGCGATTTCATTGGATAAGGCTTCTTTAAATTTATCCGCCAGTTCATCTTTAGATTCTGCAGATGTCCATTCTCCTTTTGGTTTCAGTTTTATAATCACATCACTTTCCTCCATAGACATTGGGTCTGTTGGTACTTCGGCAGCGCCAATTCTACTTACTACTTGCTCTACTTCTGGAAATTTCTTCAGTATTTTTTCTATCTGTGTAGTAGCTTCAATGGTTTTACTTAATGATGTTCCTGTTTTTAAAACGGGCTGAATTACAAAATCGCCCTCATCTAAGGTTGGCACGAACTCGCCACCCATTCTAGTGAATAAAAATCCCGTAAGAATTAGTAAACCGACAGCCATACTTAATATTAATTTCTTTTTACGCAATGCCCAAGCAATAGTAGGCTGGTATTTATCTTCTAAAAAAGCAATCAATCGAGACGATATGGTTTTTTTCTCCGTATTATTTGGTTTTATAAATATAGATGCCATTACCGGTATGTAGGTGAAGCAGAATACCATGGCACCAATTAGGGCAAAACAGAATACCAATGCCATAGGGCGAAACATTTTTCCTTCTACACCAACTAAAGATAGAATTGGGATAAAAACAATAATGATAATTAGTTGTCCGAAGACTGCGGAATTCATCATTTTAGATGCACCTTGATACGTAATCGTATCTATTAAACCTTGTCTTTCATTTTTAGGAAGTGCCAATAACTTGGCACGCTGACTGGTAATTTTAAAGGCGATGAACTCGACTATAATTACAGCGCTATCGATGATAATTCCGAAGTCAATGGCTCCCAAACTCATTAAATTGGCATCTACACCAAAAATATACATTAGCGACAGCGCAAATAGAAGACACAAAGGAATTACGGAAGCTACGACCAAACCAGAACGCCAGTTTCCTAAAAGCAATACCACTACAAAAATTACAATTAAACAACCTAAAATTAGGTTTTCTGCAATGGTAAAGGGTGTCTTAGCAATAAGCTCGCTACGTTCTAAAAAAGGATTGATGGAAACGCCTGGCGGTAAAGAAGATTGAATCTCTGCTACACGTTTTTTTACCGCTTCAATAACCGCATTAGAATTAGCGTCTTTAAGCATCATTACTTGCCCGAGGACTTTCTCGCCTTCGCCATTTCCTGTAATGGCTCCAAAACGATTTGCGTGACCAAAGCCTACAGTAGCAATATCCCGAACATAAACCGGCACATCTCCTTTTTTTAGTACTACAATATCTTCAACATCTTGTATGGAACTTACGAGACCTTCGCCTCTAATAAAATAGCTTTCATTTATTTTTTCGATATAACCACCTCCAGCAACGCTATTGTTTTTTTCGAGAGCGGTAAAAACATCGAAAATAGAAACATCCATAGCATGAAGTCGCTCAGGGTTTACAGCCACTTCATACGTTTTTAAGTAGCCTCCCCAAGTATTTACTTCTACAACACCAAGAATACCTGAAAGTTGACGTTTTACTACCCAATCTTGAATGGTACGTACATCTGATAATGAATATTGATTTTTGTGTTTGGCATCTACATCAATAACATATTGATAGATTTCGCCCAGACCTGTAGAAACAGGCCCCATAAAAGGTTTGCCAAAACCTGCTGGAATTTTTTCTTCAGCACTTTTAATTTTTTCAGCGATAAGCTGACGTGGTAAATAAGTTCCCATTTCATCTTCAAATACAATGGTAACTACCGATAAACCAAACTTAGAAATAGAACGAATTTCTTTCACACCTGGCAAGTTTGCCATTTCTAATTCTACGGGATACGTCAAGAACTTTTCAACATCTTCGGTTGCTAAATTTCTTGAAGTTGTAATAACCTGTACTTGGTTGTTGGTCACATCTGGTACTGCTCCAATTGGAATATTGGAAAGAGAATACAATCCAAAACCTACGATTCCTGCAGTAAATAATAGTACAATAAGTTTGTGATGAATACTGTACTGGATAATACGTTCTAACATTTTAAGGTGGTTTATTGAAATAATATTCAAATGTAGAATCGTTATCTAAGTCTATTCTAAGCGATTTCTTAAGATTGGCTTAAGAAAGTTTTACCTTATAAAAAAGCAAAGGCCTTGAGAGTTCTCAAGACCTTTGCAGTTACTAACCAATAAACACCAACCAAAACACTTTAAAGCTAACGGGAACTTTTTTAAATTGTAATTATTGTACTGTTGCCAATTCTTACATAAATGTAGTACTGTAGTTTAAAGTCTGTCCGAGTAATTTCTTAAGATTGGCTTAAAACTGAACCGTGAAAGTTGTTCCTAAACTAAATTCACTTTCCACATAAATTTCGGCATTTATAGCATCGGCGGCCTTTTTAGCTATGGAAAGACCTAAGCCATTACCCAAAATATTCTTGTGATTCAGCGCATCTGACCTGAAGAAATTGTTAAATAAATTATTTGAATCTTCTTTTGGAATACCTATACCTTCATCTTGAACTTTACAAACGATTTTAGAATCTAATTGGGTAATTGAAATATAAATGGTTGTAGCGTCTTTAGTATATTTTACGGCATTCCCAATAATATTTTCTAGTATTAAATTGCTAAAATATTGAGGCACTAAAGTTTCGTCCTCAATATCATTTTTAAAATTTATAGAAAGTTTTTTCGCAGCTATTTGTTTGTTGTGTCTGCTAAGAATTTCGTCGATTACGGTTGTCAAAGGCATCAAAGATTCATCTTGTGTTTTTGAATTTGTATCCAGCCTAGCCAACAGCAAAAGCTGCTCTAATATAGCAGTCATACGGTCTATTTCCGTTAGACTGAACTTGATTTTATCTTCATATTCGGCTCGCTCCCTTGGTTTGCGAATTAAAACTTCTAGTGTTCCCTTTAAGGTTGCCAAAGGTGTACGCAATTCGTGAGATGCGTCTGATGTAAATTGGCGTTCCCTTTCAAGAGCATTCTCAATACGTTGCAATAAGTTATTAATTCCAGAAGACAAGTCAAAAAGTTCATCTTTGTTTTGAGGTAATGGAACGCGTTCATTTAAATTGTTACGTGTAATTCTATTGGTTGTTTCGGTAACATTTTTGACGGGTATGATACTTCTACCGGCTATGAATTTAGAAATAAAATAAAGACTCGCCAAAAGAAGTAAATACACTAATAGTAAAATGTTCCTTAGGTTCAGCAGTACCATTTGTGATGCTTCTAATGACATTGCAGCGACTATAAAACCTTTTATTTTTCCATTTTCTTCAATGGGTAACTGAACTTGTCTTATGGGTTTATTGTTGAGAACTTCATTGTAGCTTCCACCAAAATTTGCATTTTCATTGTAATCGAGCTGGTTCTCTTTTAGGTTTGGGGATTTGTCCATAAACGTCCCGTTCTTATCTAGAATCTGAATAAAAACAGGGTTTACTTGAACTTCTCTATGCTCACGTTCTTCCCATTCCTTTTTGTTTTTTATTTTGATACTGTCGCCTACAACTTTTATTTCTTCGGTATGTTTTTCCGCTTCAAAAGAAAGGTCGTTATCTATATTTTGATACACCACCCCTTTAACTACAAAATATACAGCTGTGAATGCAACAGCCATAATGATTGCAGTTGCAATCATATAATGTAGCGCTATCTTATTTTTAAAACTCAAATTCATAATTCCTTTGCAATGTAACCAACACCTCTAACCGTTTGTATGTAATTCTCGTCTTTTCCTAATTTCAGTTTTTTACGAAGTGCATTTATAAATACATCAATAACGCCCGTGTTATAATCAAAGTGAATCTCCCATACGCTTTCAATAATTCGTGACCTTCTGCACACTAATCCTTTGTTACGTATTAAATATTCTAATAAGGCAAACTCTTTTTGGGTTAACGCTACTTCTTCTTCGGCTTTAAATACTTGGTGTGTTGATGTGTTAAGTGTTATTTCTCCTAGTTTAAAAGTGGAATGTTCTCCAGATTTTGGACGTAGTTGTACCTTGATGCGTTCTAAAAGTTCTTCAAAATGAAAAGGTTTTTTAATATAATCGTTTGCGCCAGATTGAAGTCCGAAAATGGTTTCGTCCAAGGTGTCTTTCGCTGTTAAAAATATAACAGGTGTGTCTTTAAAATCTTTTCGGAATTGGCGACAAATTTCGATACCGCTTATGCCAGGAACCATCCAGTCTAACAACAATAAATCGTACTCTCCTAAAAGTGCCATTTCAAGCCCTTGTTTACCTTCTTCGGCGATGTCCACAGCGTATGACTCTTCCTCTAAACCTTGTTTAAGGAAGTTGGATATACCTAGTTCATCTTCTACAATTAGAATTCTCATAGCGCAAAAGTTACAATATTTAATTAAGTTAAGATTTGGTTTTTCTTAAGATTGGCTTAAATTTTATGAAATACTACCTGACTATATTATAAGCTAAGATTAATTAGTTTTCGCTTCGGAAATTCGCTAAAACTTGCATCTATTGTTGATACTTAAAAAAATCACACCTTTCTCCTATTCCCTAATATGTATTATCAATTAAATAGAAATGAAGTATTTCAGGAATTTCAAAAACAGTACAAAACCGAAGAACAAAGCAATAACTATAAGTACCATAATCCATACTATTTTGTCTTTTGTGGTAATCTTACTTTTTACAATTTTATCCTTTTTATTTCCTTTAAAAGTTTCTTTCGCCTTTTTTTTGACATAAAAACGTGTTTTATTTATTCCTTATATTTCACACATTATAATCTTACCACATTAAGTATTTTCTTAAATACTAGAACAAAATCTACAGACTTGTAATTGTTAGTAAGTAATCAAAAGACCCGTTTTTAATTAAGTTAAGATGTAGGTTTTTATTTTATCCCCTCAAATACTGGGAGTGATATTTTAAATTTCAAAACTATTAGATTTGAGATATGAAGTATAAGAAATGGACATTAGATCAGAAGTTAGAAATTTTATCTATTGCTGATGATA
>Ga0115565_10001919_pt1 | contig 16579 bp, 22 predicted proteins | sample COGITO_mtgs_1105_FD_87199 | JGI IMG/M metagenome (GOLD analysis project Ga0115565, IMG submission 87199) | Pelagic marine microbial communities from North Sea - COGITO_mtgs_110530 | ecosystem: Environmental > Aquatic > Marine > Epipelagic | place: Germany:Helgoland, sampling site Kabeltonne... | reverse complement strand
AATCGCGCGTCGCAGATATCTGGCCGCTGTCTCTCCTTATGACCCGTCTCGAATACTTTGTCTAAACAACATATATATGTTGTTTTTTATCCCAGTCACAACACTATATGAGCGATACGTTGTGACGCCCATTGTTTTTGCGGTAGGTGTGAGATTTGAATACCGCGATTGAATATATACAATGATGGTTTCTAGAGTTTTGGAAGACGTTCGCGACGGTGCAACTGCTGCGATAAAAAAATTGATGATCGAAGTAAAAATATCAACCGACATAGCTGACCAGCTCTACAGCGAAGCCGCCAATATTATGCTAACGATCCCATCAACCACCGAGTTTAAAACCGAGTCTGGTGTATGCGTTGCGGACGTCCGCGAGAGGCTTATTACAATCGTGGAGTGTACCCATGAATTGTGTAATTACGCCTACGGGAAAATTAATTACACCGAGAGACTATTGAAGCGCGCGCTTGATGCGGCATGTGATACCACGGAGGCGATCCGCATATTGGCGGATCACATCGACACAAAATCAGAGAATAAATCACTGCGAGCTGGTGCGTATGAGCTAAGCGGCCAGATGCAGGACGATAGTGAACATTTAACTGCTATGTTATATGCGTGTGTGCAGCATATTAATAATGCAAAATTATTTGCGGATCATAACGAAACATTGTCATTGCAGATGATACGTATCGTCGATGCACTGCGCAACGCAACCACCGTGATTGAAACGCCTAGCTTTGACACGATTGACACTGATATTAAAATTTGCACGAAAAAACAACACACCGCCGTGTCTGAGATACGTGTACTCTGCATGGCAGTCTCAAAATTTGAGACAACTGAAAATGAGCAAATATATGTGATGCTCGCAAATAGCACAGCACCAGCACTACTCGACCTAATTGATACGTGCGCAGAACACCACGTTAAGATCCTTGCAACCGTTCTTAATGATATAAAAGAAATGCTCTCAATCATTCGAGAAACGTGCGCACACAAAGTAGCTTACCCTCTTCCGGTGAAGCGCATATCGCAGTTCAGGCACAGACATAGATAATCGGGTGCCTCATCAAGTGCCCTGCGCTGGACTGATTGGAAATTGCATTTTCTCACGTGGCAATGAGGGCACTTAAACAGTGATGATGGCTTCTGCGAAACTTTTTGCTTTGACCTATTAACAATATCCGCAGTCTCCCGCGCTGTTGCTTGCGGACATATATTTTTTGGTGTACAGTCTCCAACATCATGTAGAGATATCGTACCATTAATAAGTCCGGGTATGAGGTCAGACCCATATTCCTGACACGTACTAGAATCCACGTCCAATAGGATATTTATAGTACCACACCGAGTACTATAAATATCAACAAATTGTGGTGAATCCCACTGGCGCCGAGGTGGATTTTCGGATTTTTTACTCAGCCGGACTACTGCGTTGAAGCACGACACTTCGATAGCGCGTGCGGTCTTCACAGCAAGCTTGCGGTCATCGTGGAACACCTGATGAGAATTCGACAGAGTTTTCACGAACATCCGCATTATAATATCCCTCGGTGTCAGATCAGTATATTCGTAGGTAAGTGCGTCGTTAATGCATGTTGCGGTTGACCGCCCAGACAAGTATTGAAGTCCAAATATATTACTCGGAAATATACCGTCGGATGCGGATAAGTATTTGTTCAGAGTTTGGATAATTCGCGGGTATATCTGTTGTTGATCTCCGGCATTTTTACTATGTTCGAATGCAATTTCCTCGAGAGTATTGACCAACGCAGCAATACTCTCCTGCGAGTATTTGACATTATCAACCTTCTGGAATTTAGATACCCACGCAGTAGACACAATCTGATCAAGTGACGCTGTCAAAACTGTCCGCATCCCACCTCGCATGTTGACCTCAACCATCGTTATCTATATTACTAGAGGTATTCATATTTAACACGTTGCATCGGCCACATAATTGTCGAGCATATTGAGCTGCGAGCTGAGAAATATGTTAAATTCACTAATAATACTATCTCGCTCATCTGGCGTGCTCGTACTGATAAGCTCAAAGTAGTCTTGGACAATATTATCTCCTACATGGATTTGTTCAAGCACATCAGACAATGTACTAATACGTTTATCATACCGCCCAGTATGAGTATTAAGATCCTCATACAAAGCTCGCATACCACAAATATACGAATATCGACCATCAACTCTCGCGATTAAATTGTAATCTATGACACCTGGTGTACACCTGACATGCATTGCATCATTAATCTGAGTTTCAAGATATGTCCGAAGCCCCTTAAGACCTTCAAAAAATGTTGTGAGTTCGTCAATAGTTGCGCCGCGCTCATCAATCACCTCATAAAGATTACTAAATTCTGCGATCATTGAGGCGTTATGCGCAACAGCATCTGCGATTATTTGCATCTGAATATCATAATTATCGACCATTGCACCTTCGCTAATGTTTGTGTAGTAATCCTCGATCCACGACAGCTCATTTTCACACCCTGCAATGTGAGTTAACATACAAATAATCCGGAGCATGGTAGTGTCGCGGTCAGACATATTGAAATCAGCAGCGTATCGTATATTACGGATCAGTTTAAATGTCACATCCTAATTCGTTGCACTACAACCTCGGCGGTATTGAATGTATTGACGTGATGGCAGCGGTTTCAACACCAGAAGAATTTCGAAGATTTCTTAAGCTTAATGCAATCAAGTACCTATTTCGCGCTAATCGTAAGAATAGTGCATAGATGGATATTAAAAAGGCTCGTAACCGAGAGTTGATCCGGCAATGGCTGCACGTATTTTTGGGGACCGTGGAATTGCGCAAATTGAAAATAACGATATATATCGCATATATACACATCAAATGACATCCACGGTCCTTGAGCGAATTAGTCCGGAATGGTCACCGTTTATCGACACAAGATTGCTTGAGAATGTACTTACGGCGATCGATGAAATGGGTGACAGTAATCGACTCGCACCAGTTCCCAGCCTAATATTTGAGGCGCTGCGATATGGCACGCCAGATGATGTTAAGGTTGTCATTATTGGGCAAGACCCATATCCGACACCTGGTGAGTCACAAGGTCTTTGCTTCTCGCAGTCTAAGGGTGGTAAAATACCGAAATCGCTCGAGCGGATCTTTGGGTGTCTTGAGCGTGCAGGGCTCCGGTCTAAGCGCACTATTGCACCGAGTGGAGATTTGCGTTCGTGGGCGGTGCAGGGTGTGTTAATGCTAAATACGACATTGACTACTCGCATCGGTGCTCAAAAGGCACATGCGAAATTATGGAAGCCATTCTTCACACTATTCCTCACTCGATTGTGTAAGGCGCGCGCCAATGCACCTCTCCACTTTATGTTGTGGGGTAACGACGCACTCAAGCTTGCACCGATTGCGCGTGGTCATGTGGTTCATGAATGGACACACCCGAGTTTGATGGCCGATAATAGATTGCATGTCGAGCGCCAGTTCATCTCGTGCACACACTTCGAAGATGTGAATGCTGCTTTAGCTGCGGATGGACGCAGACCGATTTCGTGGGACAATGCCGCTAGCTGCACATCATTCTCCGACGGATCATGCTCAAAAAACGGGTTACAAGGTGCCCGAGCATCATATGCGGCAGTAGTTCTAAGTGCACATCATGGTCGCGTTGTTATGAGAGGTGAAGTATGCCCAACGGAGTATGAATTCGTTGACAGCTCTGCTGTGGAGCGCGGGATTAGACCTGTCAATGATGGAAAGTTTGTCGCTCCGAGTAATAATCGCGGCGAGTTGCTCGGATTTATATATGCAATGCTAGCACCGATGGTATGCAGATTTAAAGGCAAGGTCGAGATCGTGTCGGACAGTAAAATTACCGTGCAAACTATGCTCGAGTGGCTTCCGAATCGAATTGCGAAGAATACCGAGAATGAAATGAAGAACTTTGATCTTGTTATGATCGCATGGGATATATTAACGCAGCTGCGCAGCCAGGCTGATGTTGTTGAGATTACGCATGTAAATTCACACAAACCGAAACCACCACCAACGGCGCCTGTTCGGACACAGCTACTCTGGGCCGGTAATGATTCTGCTGATAATCATGCCAGCATTGCACTGCCGGACGACAATGAGAATTACGACCTAATTATCATCAACGGACCACCAGCACTTGATTCGCTAATTATTCTGCACGATGATAATTAGGTCGTAATTATCATCGTGGGCGAGTATGGGTTTATTTTTTCATCTTAGCGGGAATTGAAGAGTACTACGGATAGTATATAATACACAGGTATGCCTATCGGTCCACACGTTAACAGAACTCACGCGAAGGGGCGCAGACCAAATATTACGGCGCATATCAGAGTAGCTGTCCAGGAGGCAAAAAATGCCGGGATTGTGATGGGTGTCACATCAATATTTGTCGGCGGCCCTAAAAATCGCAAAATTACACTTAAGGTCGAGGAGCGTAAAGAGCTCGCAGATTATGTGACGCATACCAGTTTGCGCATAATTGCGCATAGCTCGTACTCAGCATCGCCGTGGAGGGGGTCCGTCGGTGCAGCGGAATATATTAAGGAAGAGCAGGCGGTTTGCCAGAGTGCCGGTATTACTGGACTTGTGGTACATTTACCTAAGCTGCCCATCGCGGAGGTAATGAGGTATGTGGGTGGCATCGTCAACGATGATGCGCCAGATGTCAGAATTTACTTTGAAACCCCTGCGGTTAACCCAAGGGCATCATATTACGAAACTCCCCAGAAATTGGCCGATTTATTTGATACGCTGCGAGTAGAACTTGATCCGGACCTCAACAAATTCGGATTGTGTGTCGACACTGCTCACTTGTGGACGTGTGGCGTCGACCTCCAATCGTACGCAGTCGCTGAGATGTGGTTTGCCAATCTTGAGTCGATGTCGAATATTATTCCGCATGACCGGGTAATGATTCACCTCAACGATTCTATTCGCGAACTCGGCACTGGTCCGGATACACACACTAAATTAATGCATGGTAAAATCTGGGGTGATTTTATCGACACGCCCACTGAAAGTGGCCTTGCCGCAGTCACGGATTATATCCAGCGCCACGATACTGTTGCGATACTCGAGCGAAAACCGATGAGTGCAATCTTGGACGACTATGTGATTTTGCGCAAATTAGTTCCGAGCATCGTCGTGTAAGTAGATAATATCGATCGAGATAACTTTTTTTCTGCACATGATATGAAATGTACACATACGCAATTCTCCTACTGATCTGCATCGCAGTGGTGTATGGTATTGGGTGTTGTATGACATCCAGTAAAGAAAATTTTGCATCAAAACGCGCAACCGATATTGCCGTTCTATCGAAGGACTTGTTTGATAGTACGGGTGGTAATTTTACATATGCGGGGTATAAAGCGGCCGTGGAAACCGCCGACCCTGTTTTATATGCCGACGCACACAGGCTTTGGCGTGCAAAGCAGCTATCACCAGCATCGATTGAAGCTGTGTTGTGATCAGTACATGGAATGATTATCTTCATCGCGGTCGGGATATTACTTATAATAATTATCATCGCGATAGTAGTATACAACCCAGTATGTGTTCAAAAAAGTTATATACTCGCACACTGCATCGAATCACCCTGGGATATATATTTAAGATCGTCGGGAAATTTTGATGATGCAGCTATGTTGGCGCTGCGCCGAGCGATCGATAGAAACAACCCAAAACCCAGCGATTATCTACTTGCCGCAACAATTATACTAAATAACGCCGTCAGTGCAGCGACGAACCCACAAACGCGCTCTGAGTTGGTCAATGAAGTGAGGGAATATTATATGCTTGCGATCCGAAATATGGATGTGGTTGTCAATATCTGTGACATATACACGAACACACAAGTAATAGATGATGTCATACACTTCGCGAATCAGTATCCATCGCCGGATTTATTGGCTGTCGCCGACCTGAAGTATAACAGGCTTATCGAGTATTGGAAAACATGCGCAATCCCATCGGCACATTATGATATTGCGATCGAGCAAAATTTGCTTGGTGATACGAGCGAGTATGATATTGGGATCATCGCATGCATTAACAGAATTATTAATACCCTGCGCGATGAACAGCAAGACAATATACCCGCAGTCTCGGATATTATTGATTCGATTAATGCTAGTGCCGACAAATTCTCAGACGGACGCCCATATCGCGTTGCCGATGTTATCGCGGTGATTAATTCAATAGACCGCGCGGATGGCGGTGAATATTTGCGACGTGTGTGGTGTCGCGCGTCTCACCCAAACAATATCATCAGAGAGACGCGGATGCAGCGCGATATATTTGATGCGCTGCTTAATTCGTGGGTTGATGGCATCGAGGGTCGGTCTATTATTTGCTCGAGAGGATGCAATACTCGGGTAGTTGTGTCAATACTTAAGCGCGATTATGTCGACTGGGATGTGCGGCGGTTTTCAAAATTTAAATGTGACTTGATCCGCCTTGCCAAAAAACAAACAACAAAAAAGATCATCGATGCGTACATCGATGATCTTAATGCGCGCATACCAGGCGTAATGCCGCAATATTACAGGCGCTATCTAACTTCCCTGAACAACCTCACCTGAGCGATCGTGTAAGTACCGAGCCTTGCGATATACGCATGTAAAATATCCGGATAATATCCGAGTGACTGCGCAGCGAGAATCACTTGGGAGCCGCATGGTGTGTCAACCAAAACCGCACCGATTTTCGGGTCCTCCGATATAAATGTTGCGCGACCATTAAGTATTGGCCCTAAGGCTGAATAACCGGGACAACTTATGCATGCATCACCCTGCGAGAACGGGATCACAGTTCTTGTTGCTACCATATCGAGGTGCTTTGTACATGAATCATCCATACTGTTCCAGCAGGGTACACACATTAGGTAACCACCAATCAAATCGCCGCCCAGTGGTGAATATTGTGCGCGCGTGCGAGCGATACCACCATCGTGGTTACAATAATCGACGTGGAAATATTTTGGCGTACTGACATTCCTCAGCACAATCGCATCACCACCAAGTGGTACTGCACACGTGAGACATGTAAATCCCCGATCACTAGTTGTACCCATGCACGCGGGACTGCCCTCTTCTTTGTAAACTATCGTCGTAGGATCCCATTTTTCTTCGTCAATTTGCGGCTTCGGTGGATCGGTGGGGGTAAGTTTATAATTGCCGAGCAACTTTAGATTGGCATTGATGTCAATCATCAGGGCTGTGGTATTATATTCGTTGATCGTTGAGATATGCCCAATGTCATTAGTAATGGTTCCACCATCTGCGGATCGAAATATCTTGATAAAGTTTGGACGCGTAAATGATTTAAAGTGATCGTGTTTAAGCCGATCTACAGAGCTGCCATCAGCAAGATTAGTAATATTTGCAGCATCGTACACTATACCCGCAACCGTCGCGTTAATTGTGCGGATGGTGTATCGCTTTATCCGACCCATATGCACGGCACTCGCTATATGTTTGAATACCCATGTAAACGCACCCCTGGTACTATAGTGTGGTGGACGAGCAAAATCTGATTTTGTAGTGTATAAGAAATATCTGGCAACCACGCTTTGCGTTTCATCGTCGAGGTAATTTACTGGGCATGTACTGTTTCCGGCATAATGATACCCGCTTGAGACTCCACCCTTGCGCCAAATAATCGTTGATGGTGTTGCGCCGATTGTCCGGTGTGATGTCAAATGGTCATCACCAGCATCATCTAATAACCGTATAATCCGATTTATGAATTGCGAAACCCTAAACTGATCTCGCTCGCTATAGTAAACGACGCCCACGCACGGTTTATACTGGATGGTGTATGGTAGTCCGCGATCAGTAGTTGGGTTTATTGTGATGGACGGCCACAGCGCGTGTGGCTTCGGTGCTATGGTGAGGTCTGGATTATAAACCCTTGCACCATGCTCAAGACACAACATTTCGGCGGCTAATCTTGACTCAAGCACATCCTGCGTTTGGTCTACAGAATTAATTACCTGCATTATATTATCCTATATAGTATAATGCAGCACCGTTCAAATTCGACCACCTGAGATAATATTTACATTGTATACGTAAAAATGGGTGGCTCACACTCGAATACGGTTAATTCAGTAACTGACGTCTTAAACGAGTCAATCCAAAGTTCAACCCAAGATTGTGTTAAGATTGCAAAGGCGGAAAATACGGCCGTAGTCGACGGTGATCACAATTATGCTCAGGACATCAAACAATCTGCCGTCGCAATGATAAACGGCAAATGCGTTATGAATGTTACCCAGGATAGTAAGTTTAGCAACGATATTTCGGAAAAAATCGAGCAGAAACTCAAAGATGAGGGTGTTGCTCTAACACAGTGGCTTGATACCACTAAAACATCAAATTCGACCAATATGAAAACAAACATATCAACTATTATTAGTAATTCTTCATCACAGAAATGCATTAACAATGCTGACGGAGTTAACGTAGCGCTTATTCGCGGGAGTGGCAATGTTCTAGACCGCGTGGATCAAACCTCGCGGGCCTCTGTCGTTTCAAATTGTCTGATGGGTAACGAACAATCGGCAGCAGCGACTAACGATATTGCGAAATCAGCGACTCAGTCGTCCGTGACGGTGTCAAAAAATCCTATGGACTTTATCGGGGATGCGATAAACGCCCTGGCTAAGGCCGGTATGGTGGGCATAGCAGGGATATTCATTATCATAATCTGCTTTATATTCCTAACTAAGGTTATGCATAGACATAAATCACATACCGCAGGTGTCTACTCAAATATTGGTAGCAAAGGTAGCGAGGCTGTTGCCAGCGCTTAACATTCTCTTCGCAACAACATCAACATCACCAGACCTTGATGTCAGTGAATACAATGCAGAATTAATATTAGAAATTTGATTGCGAATGTAATCAAATTTCTTATTGGACTTGTCGAGGGAGAAGCCAAGAGGTGAATGTTGAAATTGTTTCGTTATGTACGCTTTGGTGGCATTTTCAAGCCCACCAACAACAGTGTCAATGAACCCATTTATGATTTTGGCCAACGCAACAATGCTGTGTTTGCTGGTGATTTCCGGTATCTGGTAGAATATACCATCCACTTTCAAGCCCACTGATTGGGCAACCTCAAACAATACATCATCATCCATCGTTCTAACCGCTTGAGCGTATCCACACAAGTGAATGTCGTTAAAATCGCAATCACCATCAACATCACCGAGGATATCAGTTTTGTATTTTGTGATATCATTTATACCCTTACTGAGGATTGCTTTTATGATATCGGACGGTGGTATATCATAGCCGATGTTTTTGCAATCTTCATGCAACAAAATAATGTGTTCCAAAATAATATGGAATTTGCTAGCAACCCGGAGAAGCTCAGTTCCAGTATCTTTTGTATATTTACGCGCACTGGCGATTACCGAGCTAGGAACCTCAGCGGTCGGTGTTTTTGAAGGTACACTTGGTACACTTGGTACACTTGGTACACTTGGTACTCCTGGATGGCTATCTGGGAGTTTCGGTAATCCTCTTGATGATTTCCGAACTAGTAGTATGATGATAATCGTAATTACTAGTCCGACTAGTAGACCAATCATAATTACAGTGGTTGTGTTCATGGTCGTAATATATAAATGGCTGATTATTTGTTGTGCTGTGATATACTATACTAAAATATGGCTGTCACGGTATATAAGGATCAAGACTACCAAGGAGTATTTTCGAGACTGAGTCCCGGACTGCATAGCGGTCGTAGTATTTTGGGGTGTGGTCATCAATCATCGAGATGTGAAGAAATCGACAATAACATTAGCAGTCTTAGGGTTGATGCTAATGTTATTGCGACAATTGCCGACGGTCACGCACTATCTGCGAACTCTGGTGCTCGTGTTATTGTTGGACCCGCAGACATAACTGACCTATCATCGATTGGCATGGACGATAAAATTTCCACAATTTTAGTTACGCCGTTTCGTGAATATGACTCAGCGATCCCCCCGAGTGGCGGCGGTGTTACGTTGTATTCTAACTATTCAAATACTGGCAAGCGATCGACGCTAGGGCGGGGTAAGTATTCACCTGCGAGACTTGCATCTGAGGAAGTTAAGATGGTTGGGTCGTCGATTGTGTCGCTTACGGATGGGCCTGGTACGATAGCGATATTATATTCCGGATCGAACTTTGACCAAAATATGGATGCAATGATCGCAGCCGGACCTACAAATATTAGTGATGTTGACAGTATTGGAATGTATGGTAAAATAAACAGCATACGTGTATTATATACTGATCCGTATGATACACCGGACCGGCCTAAACTTGACGCGGGATCGGCAAGGCAGTATACACCCGGCGCGACTGGTTCGTGGGGGCAACGGCGAAGGCCCATCGCACCAACACCACATCTAGTGCAAGTTTCGGCGCCATTACCACAACCGCGCGATATTAGATGGAAAATAATTGTACTCGTGCTAGTATTTATCATTATCATCACCAATATAGTACTGGTCGCATCATATGTCAATAAACGCCAGCGCAGTATTGATATGTAGTGTAGTGCGTGATATTTGTGTAAGTGAAAATAAAGAATTATTTTTTCCGGCAGTATATAGAGCATAATGACCAATAATATTATTTCACAGACAACAACAACCCCGCAGACAGACCGAACAACATTCGTTAAATTTGGTCCGGACACCCAATTACCCAGCACTCTCGACCAACGGATTTTGAAATGTATTCATGATAAGAGATCGAGCGCCTACTGTGATGCTATTATTGGCAGCAAAGCTACAGGCTCGGGATTTTGCTCAAAATCGCCATGGGATCGCATGACGTATTGCGCGTGTGTTAACAATGCACTCCCATGCCCGCACATCACGACCACAACATGCTCAAACAGCAACTCCGCATATGTGCCAACCCAGCTCGCTGAAAATGGCCGTGAATATAACACATGTAAGGACCGCGAAATTTGCACTAATGTTCTAAATGTTGAAGGCCATTATGATGTGCTATCGGATATTGTGCAGGATTGCGGTCCGGCCACCAATGTCACGAATGTTTTGGCGTCCACGCCGATTATTGGTGTACTATTGATATTTATAATACTCCTACTTGTCTCGATATTGATATCGAGTATCCACACTCATAAGAAAAAGAAGAAATCACAGAAGCAAAAAATAACACCACCAAGTTAATTGGAGAACAATTAAATAAGAGTATATCATGGACGAATTTGGTACACGTGCGCCAGACGCGCACGTCGACGACCACACATCAACACAATTAACCACATTGGCTCCCGGTAATGGTGTAACATCACGGGAACTAATGCAATTTCTACCAAAGCAGCGTGTGGGCGATCCTCTTGGGATGGGTCTAGTCGCAGCGGATCGCCCGCCGGCACCGCAAGATCCAGACATATATGACCCAGAGGTTGAGAAGAGATCATACGCTCGATCATTATTATCACATGATGCCGAGATGGATGTTGATAAGTTGAACCGCACTAAAGGATATATGACTATAAGCCAAGTTCGCGATTTATTGGCGACAAATACCGTTAATGGATCCGTAGAAGCCGGCGGAATTGACCCGGAGTTTATGGTCCAGATTGATTCTCGGACGAACTATAAAATATTTATCGCCGGGGATAATGTATATACCCGGGAAGAGCTGTATGATAATTTCTCCTTCCACGAGCTCAATGTGCAGCCTGAAGGGTTCTTTACCGCACAGGAAATCGGCGTATTTGCACCTCGAAAAGCTGGCGATCCATATCAATATATGGCGCGCGACGCGGATGATGAAACTCTTGTAATGACGCTGGTTGAGGACATGCTCGAGCTCGAGATACGGAAAAATCCCAGACCTGCGCGCGCACTAGTCCGAATTGTCAAGACGAAGATATATATTGGTAAGGAACAGTGGGATGATTTCATGTCGATACAAAGAACTATCAGAGCTGTGACCAGAGTAACTCAGGCACGCGCGGCGCACGGCCAATCCGGCGGGTTGGGTCTGATGCTGGGAAGTGGCAATAGTGCACAGCTCATGATTGAAAACACTGCTCGAGATAAGGCTTTTGAAGAACGTGAGCGCGCATTTGCCGCCCGTGAAAAAGCACTCGACGAAAAAATGGCTCGCATGGACACAATGTTAGCATCGATGCGTAATGCGAGGCCGCCGCTGACCGATGCGAGCCAAATTACCGTCGAGGATATTTTATCAGCTGATGAGTGGTTTAGAATAAATGCGTGTTAATTTCTCGCAATTTATATAGCTTCGATGGATATATATACAAGCGCAGTGCTGTCAGCAATTATTATCGCATTATTATTCGTTATCGCATCGTACATATGGTATCACTTTAGTACGTGGACACAATTTAGCTTCAAAAATCGCGACCTGCCTGAGTGGGCTACAAGCACGGGTGCGTCGCGTCTTCGATTTAGGAACTGCAAATTTAATGTTTCGGTTGGTATAGACGTCCCAAATAATTCGTCAGATTTGCCGGCAGTGGAATCTTCGCTGGATGTTACTAATATTCTTAATGCGATGGCCAAGCAATCCACTAGTGGTATAACTCTGAAACTTGCACGACCACTCAACCCATTTAGCTTCACGATTGTTGGGTTCAACGACCCTAAATCCATGGCAAGTGCTTCCTCTAATTGGGCAAGCACTCGGTGGTGCGCCACGAATTGGCCATGTACACATGGCATTGACTGTGATAGGATGCCTGATTTATGTCCGTCCAACGGAGGTTGTGTTCATTGCTATGGCGTGAACAATGTGACGCTCACTGGGGAATATCGGGTTGTCTAATTTTGATAAAAAATAATTTCTTTTTCATACTTGAGTATGATATATTTATATGGTATACTTGCACTGAGATAATGACCGAGCGAGCCCCAGTGGATAATATTCTTAACCTTACCCGACCAGTAGGAGGTGAGTATTTGGAAGATGATACTTCGCAGATGGGTAGTACGGTATGCGGTGGCGGTGAGCACACACGCAAGACACTAACGGTCATCCTGCAAGCCGTCGGCATTGTGGTGATCTGCGTCATTATTGTTATGTGTGCGAGCGCGCTCACGCTTAGCAGCCGACTCGAGCGGGCTGGCTGGGTTGTATACTACCGTACCGGCTGCAGATATTGCGATATGCAACAAGACATCCTAAAGTCCAGGTTCCACAAATTTATTGAAAGTGATTGGGATGGAAATATTGTTGCGGGATACACTAACTCACCCCCAATTTCGCCACTAGACCCGGCCATTACCGGATTCCCGTTCTGGCTTAATACTCTCACTGGCGAAGCGCTTACTGGCACGCAGGATGTTGATAGCCTGAAGCTAATGCTTAAGTATTAAATGCTTTGGTGTAAACCAATTTGCACTATCAAACGCGTTAACATATTTAGTACCCCGCCTAGGCTTGGGACCGAACAGCCAAACTACGCGGTCGTACATTTCACCACCTAAGTTTTGGTAGGCACTTACCTGCCGGGTATTCGCAGGATGTGAATAATATTTTTTTGAGATGGTTGTATGTTGGCCATACATCACAGAATATACTTCATTAGCCAAATATGGATCATTTCCCTGGTGATTTCGCAGCGCGATGGTGAATGCTCGATAAATTACAAAAGCGATTAATATCGATATTAACGCATATAATTCGGCATATTTCATCGTTTGTATCGTACTATAATTGAATGTCGATATATATTAGTATTCGATTAAGATACGGTTGATTATGGTGAATGATTATAGTATGTATGACGCCAAAAGTCAATATCTTACAATGTTTAATACTAATGTCGTTGTGGTTCTAAATCTCTTGGATGGTGATGATGGTCACCCGATTAACGTACTTATGATCCGACCGGATCTTCACGAGCATATTTGCACGTTCTGTATTAATGGTTATAATGTCATAGTCACAAACGGCAGGGTCACACAATTATTATGTAAACGGTGTCGATCGATGGTCAGCAACAATGTTGAGTCGTGTCCGGGAATTTCGGATGACTGTGCCGGATTTAGATATGTTGATGCTGTCGGCCGCGTCGCCCCGATATGCTCGGTGTGTCACCAGAGTCGAAAAAATCGGTGCGATCAACATCAGCTGCGCATGCGCACACGGCGCCGACGAAGGCAGCGACATTAATCATCGCATCTAGGCTTCATGCACTGGAGTTTTTTGATGATGGTGGTCTCACGTGAGACTGTGTTTTCGGCGTCGCATACTGCACTGACCCGCCGCGCATCGTGTGATGCCAAGTGCCGACGTACCCACGATTCACCGAATTTTTGTGCTGACGATCGCGCCGGTTCATCAGATCTACAACATTACCGCCGTAATGGTCAGCATATTCTTGCATAATTTGCACCGATCGGGCACGATCAAAACATCCGCATAGCCCGCACATCGACGAGTTTGGTGTCGATACCATGATCAAACATACCCCACTCACTAACGATATTGTTGAGCCAGAAATAGTAATTTTCATATGCAATGGGGTCGAAGTTGCGTAATTTTGCACCGCGCCACATCAGTAAACGCCCTTCAGTGGAGTTGTTTGGTGCAAATGGTTGGAGCGGTAATTCACCGTCTGGGTATGGGTATTTTGATGCACTAATATCGTCCATATAATGGCGGACGAAACTTGAATAGTGCCGCAACAGGATTCATTATTTCTCGCCATCGCAGCTGCATTTCCATGTTTTGCGCAACTTCCTACTCAATTCCTCCCTGGTCTGTACACCCACTACGAATGTCGCTGATAAACAGCACCTCATCACCGCGGCCTGCCCATTTGGCGGTCATATCATCGGTAAATTCTTTCCGAATTGTGAAGATACGATCCACGACTGTTGTAAATGTACCATACCGCATCGCGATATTAAACCTTGCGGGTCGACGAGGTGAAATTCAAGTGTTGGGAACATCTCAGCTATTATACTTGATGGTCGGGTATTTTTGCATGCAAAGCTTAGATTGTCCGATGTGGATATCGAATCTGAATGTGTGGAGCGGTTTATTTGGGCTTGGTTCGGCATTATACGGTCCATATACTCGTGGGTGGGTGTGGTAATTTTGTATTCACATCATCAACTATGTGGGGCAACTCAGCCATATCAAAAAGTATGATCATACTTTTTGATATCGATGTGCTTCGCGGGTGTAGACAGCCCAGTTTTATAGTGTACAGGCTCAGAACCACCCTTAAATGTTTTTGCGAGTTCTTCGAAATAATCTGAAAACCTCACCATGCGAGGCCGCCGCACCCTGACATAATTTTTTGCGTCTGGTCGGATATATTCGCGGTATGGAGCATCACGCCAGAATGCGAATTCATATACGTGAAAAGGTTGTATTGTTGCACGAAATCTATCGAAATCCTTGTACCAGTCCTCAGTTAATACCGCACATAGCCACTTTCGCGTGAGAAGTGCAATAAAGAAATCGTCTCGCCCAAGCGCACTATGTTCATCAGAATTTGTAACACCTTTGGGTGGGTCTACATACCTCTCGGCAATGTAGACATACACCTTATTTCGTTCCGCAGCAGCTTTGTAGAGATCTCGCGCAGCCTGCGTATTAAATCGCGAATCTCGGTCCTTCATAACATACATTACCCTCCCGGAGTGTCGCTTTTTCAATATATCTGCGGTCGCATCGATAGTCTCAACAATCTTATCAGGTGTAATTTTTGTATCCGTTCCTGGTGTAATCCAGTGAGTTAAATTCAATGTGTCAATCACAATATGTGGTGATTTAGTGTAATCCAACTTGCGCCGTGCACCGCCGACTACGGGTCGTTTACGTGCAGTACACGTGCATGCAAGCAGGATGGCAAATACTACAAGGGCAATTACAAATATTATTGAAATGACCGTATCCATGGCTTCTATACTATACACAATAATTACTGCCGCAATATTAATTGCTGTGGTGAGACTCTAGCGCGGTAATACGGTCACTCTGAAGCCGTAACTGGTCATATTGATCGCGCACTTGCTGCGATAATCCCTTTATCGCAGCAAGTGCAACCCCGATAGGATCCATTGTATCGATTCTAAGTGGGTCTTTTTCGGGTGATGGGAATGCCGCGTGCCAATCTTGTGCAACCGGACCCCGGTTAACCATTCCGGCCGGTGTACCGATGTAATTATATTGATAGATTGGGAGATCATCAAGCTTGTGTAGTACCGCTATTGGGTCCAACACTATTAAATTTTCCTTCATATTAATATCCGACACAGCTGACCACGAACTGCTGTTGGCCGACAGTACAACACCTAAAGTATTTTTCACATCCGAATAAAATATAGTACCGCCGGATGCACTTGCGGTGAATGTCTTATCACCAGCTGATTTTGTTTTTGCATCGCCACAGCTCCAGACAAATGAATTGTCTGACGTCGCCATTGCATATCTACCGGCGGCAAATGAAAATTTGCCATCTGCGTGGTTTTGTTGTCCGCCGGCAACTAATGAGTATTCACCCATCGCTCTATTT
>Ga0115565_10001915_pt1 | contig 16590 bp, 15 predicted proteins | sample COGITO_mtgs_1105_FD_87199 | JGI IMG/M metagenome (GOLD analysis project Ga0115565, IMG submission 87199) | Pelagic marine microbial communities from North Sea - COGITO_mtgs_110530 | ecosystem: Environmental > Aquatic > Marine > Epipelagic | place: Germany:Helgoland, sampling site Kabeltonne... | reverse complement strand
TATCTTCTTCTTCAATATTCGGTAAGGACATTTATTATTAAAAATATAATTAATCAAAAATTATAACTAATGAAATTCTTTCTTCTTTATCCATTTCTTCTTTATCTATTAATTTAATTCTCTCAATTAATTTTAATGCGTGTTTCTTACTTAATCTATGTTTTAATATTTGACTTGGATAATGGTTTTTAAGAACTTGTCCACATTCACATAAAAATTTATGAGGTATAGCATCAGGCATTTTCTTTATACAACTTCTCTCTTTTTAAAATGGCTTTAAATATACGAAACGTTATATCCATTAGGACTAATTGATAATACTTTTGCTACTTCGCCATATAAATGAATATCAAGACCAACATTAGCCTTAACTTTTATCGCCGCTGCTTTTTGGGCTGCCGTTCCAGAACTTCCATTATCAGACGCTAAATGAGTTCGGTCATAACTTATCTGTAAATCTTGTATCGTTTCATTAACAACAATGCCGAAATAATCTAATCGTCCAGTTTTATTAACACCATCATCGACCTGTCTATCATTACCAAGGATAGAAATTAAATTACTTCCAAAGTATGAAGCCATATCGCCATAAGCATCACATAGCATAGCAAGACGCTGATTAGGTGCTTTGTCATTTCCTTTACGAGCAAGAATATTTTTACCATTAACACGAACATTAAAGATTTCATCATAGCAAGCAATAGATCCCATGTCACCTATATCATCTATAGCGTCATCTGATTTAGATTTATCTTTATTAGAATAAGTTTTAATAGCAAGTAGTCTTCCAATTCTTTTATTATCAAATCCTCTAACCTTTTTATTAACAGTTTGGGTAGTAGCCGTGACCGCCACATTATCAGCTTTTGCTTGTGGTACATGAAACATATCATGATCCACTTTATTCCACTGAACCATTGAAGGCATTTGTTTCATCATAGAAGCCATAACAACAGGGTCTTCAATAACATCCGCTAATAGTAAAGGCTCAAGTGTTGAGGATAATGTAGAAATATCAGATACTTTCAACCTATCATCCGTTTCAAACTCTACCTGTAATCTTAAATTTGGGAAAGTTTTACCAGCATCTAATAAGTCCATTGATCTCAAAAGAGGTAGCATGTCCCTAAGATCAATTGTACCTTCAGGTGTAGAATCATCTCCTTTTATATTAGCAGGTGGTACAAGATTAACTAATTTTTTGTCTTGTTCTGAAGTCCTAAGACCTTGACCATTATGAACTAAATATCGACTCATAGATTCATTACCAGCATTTTCAGCAAGTAATTGTTTAAAAGCATAATAACGATGACATTCATTACACGAATCAAGTTCAGTTTTACCATCAAGTAAAGCAATTCGTTTAACAATACCAGCAACACCAGCAAGTTTATTATATGGTGTGGATGTAGCAGAGTTAACACCAACATTAACTAACTTAAGGTCAGTTTTATATAATCGTTCACCATCTAATTTAAATTCAGCTCGCGAGTTCACCCTATAATTAGTAGGGTCAATAATGACAGATTTAATAGTTCCATTTGAATACATAGACATCTTTATATAATATGAATATAAAATAAAAAATACTTTTTAAAAAAAAATATACTTTTTAAAAAAAAGTAAAATCAAAAAGAGTTTTAAAATCAAAAAATCATTATATTTTGTTAAAACTTTTTGTAAGAACTTGTTTCACATTGTAAAAGTTTGTGTATTATAATTGAACTTCCGATTTGAAATATAAATAGGCAACATACGGATTAGTACTGAAGTCAAATGAACTATCTATCTCTACATTGAATTGAGAGTTAGCCAAATTTACAGCAGAATTAAAGTCTAATCCTAAACCAAAGGTATTATTTGCTTTCCATTTTTCAGCAGAAACATTATTATGACCTGAAACAGAACCCATAGCCTCAAGAAATTTATGGAGTTGATCACCTCTATCCTCAATTTTATAGGCGATGTATTGACTGGTTGACGATGAGAATTGAAACTGAACATAATTTAATTGTGGTAAACTATGAAGTTGGTAATTATTAGTTACTAGAGCATTCTCATTAGCACTTGGCTGAAAGTTTACGAACATCCCTGAGCATGTGGCTGGTACACGAGCAGAGAGATTAGCATGTGCCGAGTTCAAACTGGTCTTAATGTTTAGCATCCTTCGCATAATAACAGGTGGTGGGGATGGATTAGCAGGTACAGTATAATAACAGCATCTAACTTCAGTAAGTGAATAATTATTATTAATAGTTTGTGCTACACCCTGTAAAAAGTTTGCGTCCCTTGCTAAGTTAATTGAAATCTTAATGAAACCTGTTTTACTAAATGGGGCATTACCTGAAGAGTGGTTCAAAACAAAGCTCGGTTTAAAACTGAAATCCATATCACGAATTAAAGGATCTGTTCCAGTAGTCACGGCGTTGCCTGTTCCACAATCTGTAGTATAATATCCACTACAATATTCTCGTGAAGCTTCAACAGCACACGATTTTAATTCAACTTGTTGTAAAGCATTATTCATATCATCTAAAGATTTGGTTGCACATTGTTCTGCCTTAACCATTCTTGCGTATTCATTTATTAATTCGATTTGACCCACATTCTGAAATTCACAGGCAATACTTTCACATACACCATGAATTCCTACGAGATTATCAAAATGAACAGCGACACCACCATCCTGTCTTGTTGCTCCAGTTGAATTAACCCGAATTTTTCCTTCAATACGAACACCATATTGAGGATTTAATAGAAGATCTCTTGAAGCATCGTTAGAGAGAATAAAGTCTAATGTGTCAGTCTCACCATATGAGGATTTTGAGTTTGAAGCATCTACACTATGATAAATAATTCCATCCATTTTATATAATATGAATATAAAATAAAAATAAAAAAATCAAAAAAAGAAATGTGTTTATAAAGTTTTCATCATTTGTTTAAACAGACAAATATTAGCGAAAGTCCCTGCGATATTAACATCTAATAATTTAGGCATTTCAGTAATTTGACAAGTTTCACCTATTAAAAATAATGGTTGGTCGTCTGTTCCTGCTGTTGATTGTAGTAATCCGCTTACTGTATTATCGTTTTGCATTTCAGCTTCTGATAAATTCTTTATTTTCATATTACTATTACCGAATGTTCTTGATACTCTATTAAAATGAACTGAAGAACCATATTTAACATCACGATCAGTTTTATCAACACCCCCTTCTCTAAATCTGTATGAAGACATAACATTATCAAACCCTAATACATCATCTTTAGTTCTTGATCCCCAAAACACATTTTGAACATCACTTTCTAAATAATACTGGTGATTATAATTAGTTCCTGTAAATGAATCCTCTTCAAGTTTATAAGTGGCGAAGGCAATCATCGGTGGAGGAGCTTTATCTGTAACATAAAGCACAAGTTCAGCACTATCAAAATTGACAAGTTTTGTAGCCGAATCACATCCTCTAATTGTCACATCAGCAATAGCACCTACACCTAAAGTAAGATCTAAAGTAAGCTTTAAATGACGCGTTGTTGGGTCATGTTCTATTTCTACGATTTGTCTAACATATCCTGTTCTTGCTGCCCCACCAACAGTCCCAGCAGTTACCGATAGCTTTTGTCCAATATAAAAAGGCGAATCTTCATCAGGATTAACATAGGCTCTTTCAGTTTCGATAACAATTCTATCAGTTCCTCCAGTACCATCATCTTTAATAGCACCACGAGCAAGGGCAAAATCACCGCCTAAAGAACCATCAGCCGTTGTCCAAATATCCGTATCGGCAAGACCTAAAGATTCCGCGACCTCAAGTTGTGCGATATTTAATTCCGCATGAATACGAGTAGTACCAAACCGATTACCATCATAAATATTTTTACACGAATTCATAACTTCAGAAAGCCCTATACGAATTTCTCTATCAAGATTATCAGAAGATTCAGTCCCTAAAGGTGAAAATCTACGATGTGGAGACCATCTAATACCTTTTGTAGCGTTAGCACCGAAAAGACTTGATATTTGATTATAACTACTATTAACTTTAGTATCAATATCATCTCTATACTGATCTAAATTATACTGAAGAACATCAGACCGTTTAATATCTTCAATCATACCTTCTTTTTGCGAATACATAGAAATATTCTTAACAAGACTTTTATTTTTAAAATTATGAGTTGATTCTGTATCCTGTTTGTAATTTAAAAAACAATTGTAAATACCTTCACCACCTGAAGCATTACCTGAGGCTACAAGGTTAGTATCAGTAGTTTCTATAGAAGAATGAATTACCATATATGATTTAGAAAGATCATAGACCATACCTGAGGGAAGGTCAAAATCTACGAGGTTCTTTGAAGCGGTTATTGCCCCTGATTGGTTGCTTGAAATTTTCATAACTCTATCCATTTTATATAATATGAATATAAAATAATAATTAAAAAAGTAAAATAAAAAAAACCTAAGCTCCTGATTGGAAAGTCGGATTGATTGGAACATAAGCAGGAAAATTACCTTTTAAATGTTTAGATTTTGCTCCGAAAACACCACCTAACAAAGTCCCAAGACCTACTAAACCTGAAATAACATCCCCGCCCACATCTTCAGGACCACCTAATTCAGCATCCGTTTCTAAAAATTTTTCGCCTGCTTTTTTTGCTACACTTATAGTATCATCTAAATCATCATCAGCAGGTTTTAAAACAGATGTAATTTTTTGAGTTATAGATTTAGGGGCTTGGAATATATCTTGGTCATCATCATCAACTCCGCCACCTTGTAATAAATCGCCTTGTTTTTTATCTAATAGATTTTGAAAGAAACCTTTATCAGTTTTAGTAGCATCTTCTTCTGTAGCTTCTAATCGTTGGGTTAGTTGGGCTGATGGTTCAGGTGCAGTTACAGGTGGTTCAGGTGCTTCTTCATTAACTCGGTCATTTAATGCCTTACCTCTTTTTGTTTGTTCTACTAATTTTTCATCAGGGTCTGTAATGTTTTTAATTTCTGAAGTTTTTTTTATTAATGGGTCATTATCTACATCACTTTTTATTTGTTTTTGTGTATCTTTATCTAATGATTTAACTTTATCCTTTAATAATTTATTTTGAACTTTATATTCATCTGTTGATCCAATATTATCAAAATTAGGTTCGAGACTATCTGTAACTGGCGGTGGTGGTTCATCATCTGTAATATCTGAAGCTTTAACATCTTCAATAGGTTTTTTAAATAAATTACCAAATACTTTAGTTACAGCATTATCATTTTCTTCATCACCGAATATTTTTTGTTTAGCCTTTGAGTAACCTCTTTTAGTCATACCATCAAACATTTTTTTAGCACCACCTTCTTTATAATCTGCGACCATAGATTCTAATTCATCTGTTGGAATAGGTAATTTATCTTTTATAGCAGATAGACCGGATTTAATTAAATTTATACCTGTATCGTGTAGAATACCTCCACCGATCCCTTCCGTTGTCATTTCTAAAGTTTTTTTATATTCGTTAAGTTTTTCTTGTAAATCTTCTTTCTTTTCATTAACAATCTCTTTTTGTTGTGAATTAATTTGATTGACCTGATTCATCATATTAGAATATTGAGCATAGTCATCCATTTTATATTATTATAATATATTATATTATCAAGATGAGTAAAAAATTAAAGCTTTACAAAATGATAGATAAGACTGATTCTAATACAACAGAAAAAGATATAATAGATAATATACCATTTAGGATGATACTTTGTGGTCGTTCTGGCTTGGGTAAAACTTCTTTAATTGGCGGATTACTTTTATTACCTAACTTTTATAAGAATGATTTTTTAGGTGAGAGAATATTTTTATTTAGTCCTATGAAAAATGATTATAAAATGTCTGTGATAGTAAAAGAGAAAGATATACCTGAAGATAATATTTTTACAGAATATGATGACGATGTATTAAATGCTTTATATGATTCATTAGTTGATGAATACGAAGAAAATTTAGAAGAAGGTGTAAAAGATAAGAAAAAACTTAATTCATTAATTATCCTTGATGATATGTCTTTTGACGGCAGTTTAAAATCAGGTATGTACAACGCAATTAATAGGGTCTTTATGAATGGTAGAAAACACCTTATATCAATTATAATAAGTAGTCAAAAGTATTCTCAAATTTCAACTGGTCAGCGAAGCAATGCTACATCAATCTTTTTTTATAATTCATCTATGAAAGAAAGAGAACTATTTGAAGCTGACAATAATTACCTACAATCTAAGAAGCAGTTTTTTAAAATGTTAGATGATAATCTTAAGGGAAAAAGAGATTGGATTTATGTAAATTATTCAAATGAAAAAGATAAATTTTATTTAGATAAAGATTTTAATGTTATTAGTAACTTTTTAGAAAAAAGTTAGGTCAAAAACTCAAGGAGAAAAAAGTTAGGTCAAAAACTCAAGGAGAAAAAAGTTATAAAATATATTTATCTACACAATCAGATAAAAAACCCCTTAAAACTTCAACCATAATAACGACCTCATCATCAAATCCTACTGGTGAACTCGAAATTAAATGATCTAATAATCTAATAACGCCGTATACAGTAATAAAATCCTTTTTAATTTCTTTACCGCTTCTTTCAATTGATTCTAATTTAGATGTTATTTCATCATACTTGTCTTTTAATTGTCCAACCATATCTAAGTACATTTGTTCATTTTCTATGTTACTCATTTATATAATTATACTTTTTAAAAAAAAGTAAAATCAAAAACTCATCAAAAACTCAAAGAGAATTACCAAAGATGAGATATTTCCCAAGCTTTAGGTTTGCGTGTTTTTTGTGGTTCTTTTTTTTGTAAGTCTTCGACGAACTGCTTTGCTTGTAAAGATATGCTTTCGGGTTTTATCGTAGAAACAGGTTTTGACTTGTTCTTTTTTCTTTTCTGTAATTTTTGAATTTGTTTTTCAATTTCTTCATCTGTCTCTTCTTTTAGTTCTTCTAAAGTCTTCGACAAGGTTATTTTAACATTTTCTGAAGGTTGTTCTTCATCGGAAAATAGTTCTTCTGACTGCGGTTCTGAAGTGCTTTGCTTGTTTGGTTCGGAAGTCTTCGACGAACTGCTTTGCTTGTTTTGGTCTAAGTTTTTTTTCAATTCATTTAATTGAGCTTCTAATTCCATTTCTCTTTTAGTTTTTTTATTTTTCTTTTTTTCAATATCTTTATATATAATTTCATCTTGCTCAGTTATTTCGTCTTGTTTCTTTATCTTTTTTGCTTTTGCTTTCTTTTGTCGGTTTAACGCTGATGTTGCTCTGCCTCGTGCTAATTGTTCTAATAGTTTTGCTTTTCGTTCTTCCGTCATACCTGCTTTTGCCTTCTTTTTATTTTTATTCGCTTTGTTTTTGCTCTTAGGAATAAATACTTTAGAATCATCTTCATCTACTTCAAAAATTTCATTATCACTCATATCTATAAACTATATACAGAAATTAATTGTATAGATTTTATGAAATTGATTAAAAAAATTGATTGTTAAAAAATGATTTAAAGTTTTATCTCGTTATAAATCTATAATTTAAATGTCTCATAATATTATAATGTTTGCAGATAATATGGAAAGTTTAAAATTATTATTATTAAATGATAATTCACCTACTAAACCAAAACTTATAAAGAAAGGTGGTAAAATTACTGATAAATTTTTAAAATGGAACTTACAACAATTAAAAGCAGGAAAAACTACTTTTTATGCAAAACCCGATAAATACTATGACCCCAGAGAAGGAAAGAAAAACATTAAGAATATACCAAGAGATAAAAGATATAAAACCTTTACACCAAAACCATCTTTTTTATCTAAAAATATTAAGGTTGGTTCTATTTATGCCCCTCAAAGCTTTTTCAATAGTATAAAAAACAACTCTCAAGAATTTTCATATCAGTTAAATCAAGGGGCTAATAATTTTGGGGATAATACAGAAATTCACAGCAATATTTTATTAAAAACTTTGATTAATCAAAATAACATATCAGGAAACTATAGAATAATCATCAAAGGTTCTGTTGATGGTGTTTTGATTGATAATAATTTCAATATTGATAATAATTTTTGGAAAGAGAACCACGAAATCTTTATGACTACAAGTGAATACTCTATTTGGAATGACCCCGAATTAGCTTCTCAAACTATTACATTTATTTTTTCAAAAGAAACAAAACTCAATTATGCTTTTTTTGACCAAGCATTTTTAGATGGTGTTGGTCATTGTTTTTTTACGCCTATTCTTAATCATTTTGAAAACATAGTCCAAGAAGCAAAATCTAAAACAACTATTAAAAGATATGAAGCACTTGTAAACAAAATTCAGGGCAAACAATTAAAAAACGAATTCAAAGAAGGTTATTTACACAAATACACTAATGGTATTAAGAGAAACGATATTTGTCATGTATGTGAAGATTTACAAATTGAAGTAGCGATAGAACAACCATTTAATAAAGAACCATTATTTGAATACAGAAGTAATAAAAGACCATTGAAAAAATTTAAGTTTCTCAATACTCGTTCTGATCATGTTGAATACGCAACTAATAATGATTTATTTAAACAATATGAACCGATTGCGATTACACAAAAAGAAATGATTGAAACTAAAAAACAATTAGATAAAGATAAAATTTTTAATACTTATACTAAAAACGCTTATGGTATATGTAGTTTGAAAACAATAGATAATTACTATGTTTTAGTTAATGATTTTTATGAAGCAGTAAAAAAATTTGAAAAAGACACAGTATTAGAAAATTGTGCTATTGATGGTTTAAAGATGCCTGAATTACAATCTTTTATTGATGCAGGAACTCATTTTAACGGAACTATTGATTTTATTGATACAGTTCAATACAAAGAACAAACTACCCTTGAACTAACTAAAAAAAACATAAAACATATTGATATGACTAAAGCTTATACTTGTTTTGAAGATTCTAAATACTATAATGGTTTCATGGGTCATATTACCGATTTTAGAGAAGTTGATAATTTTGAAGAAAAAGGTTTATATAGAATTGTTGATTTAGATTTTACTAAATGTTCTGAACAATTTGTTAGGTTGAATAATAATTTATCATGGTTTCATAATGATAATATTTATACAGACGCCGAATTACGAGCATTAACAGAACAAAAAGCAACATTCAAAGTAACTCACGGAGCATTCGGTACTGCATTTGATATGAAATTATCTAATGATATGATTAATAAAAAAGTTCTTGTAAAAGAAATGGAATCAGGTGAAGACATTAAAATACCTTATTATTGTAAATATTTCGGTATGATTACAATGACTGGTAAAACTAAAAATTTCTATATGGACGGCGATAAAAAATATTTTCAGGCAATGAATAATGTAAATGCTGATATTTACTATGAAAATAAAACAGCTAAAATTGTTTATAGTAAAAAGTATTGTTATAATAAAAAACATATTACAGCTCAAATTACAGCTTATCAAAGGTTAATTATGTTAGAACAATTGTTAGAAATGGATTTTGATAAACTTGTTAGGGTTTGTGTTGATGGTATTTATTATAAAGATCACTGCGATCGGGAAGTAAAAAAGCATAAATCATTTAGTGAAAAAACAAAAATGACATTCAAAAATAGTCCTTGTGAAGAATATTTGAGTGGTATTTTGTTTAATAATGAAAATACAGATAATTATTCATTACCAAAAGCAAAACCACGAAAATTTTATAAAACTGAATTGTTTGATGGCGAAGGCGGTTTAGGTAAAACTTATTATAATATATTTATTGATAAAGGTTTAATTGATATTTGTTATATACCTCATTCTTGGAAACTATCAACATCTCAAACCAACCAATTAGAAAGAGAACAAGAAGAAAAACTACAATCATCAGTTCATTATTATATATTTAATAAAGAAACAGTAGGTTATGACATTTTAAATAAATATTCAGTTATTTTGTTAGATGAGTGTTCTATGCTTACAGAACAAGGAAAAAAATATATTATTGAAAATACACCAGGTAAAGTTATTTTCATGGGTGATATAGATATGCAATTAGCTCCGTGTAAAGGAGAACAAATGAATAGAACAGGTATTGATAAAATAACACGATTAACTAAAAATTGGAGGTTCAAAGATGATAAAATGCTTGAGTTAAACAATATTTTAAGAAAAAACGGAGCTGAAAAATATATTAATTATTTCAAATTAGGTATTAAAACTATTACTAAATCTGAATTAAAAAAACAATACAAACCTAAAGATATTATTTTGAATTATTATAAAGAAAATGAATATGCTGAAATGTTTAAGGATATTGAAAAATACAAAGTAATTAGAAATACAAGAGATCATAAAAATGGTGAGATAGTGTTTGATAAAAATATTCAATACACAGAGTTCAGACACGGATATACTATTCATTCAGTTCAAGGTGAAACATTTGATAAGAATATTTACATAGATATTAGAAGTAGAAAAGGTAAAACACTAATGCAGAATAGATTATTTTATACAGCAGTTTCAAGAGCTAAATATTTTGGTCAATTACATCTTATTGTTTAATTATTTAGAAACAAAATTAGGATTACCATCTAAAACTGAAACTGAACCATCTTTTGCCTTAACATTTCTATATTTATAACTAGCAAATGCTCGCGTAATTGTATGAGCGTTAGAACCATCTGTATTATGCACTGCTAATCTAACAAATGGGGCTTGTGTTTTATAATTTAATATAAAATCTAATGAACTATCCACAATGAAAGGGTGATTTACATCTACAAAATTAGTTGTATCATTACTAATAAATAATTTAGGTATTTGTAATATACTTGAAAGTCTACCGTAAAATGTTATTTCTTGTTCAGGTTCTAAATATAATGTGTTTAATAAATTTGATGGCGTTGTTTCACTTGCCGTTTGACTATAACTGTTAAATAATTGTTTTGTTGTAGTAGACCATAATGAAACAAAAACCTGATTATCTATTTGTATTTGTGTTAAGTCATGTATATTTGCTTGAATACTACTTTGTAAGCCTTGAACATTTATATTAGGATTTACACTTATTTTGCTTCTATATGACATTCTTATTATTAACAAACTTTTTATTTTTGGTCTTTTTATTTTTTTGTTTTTTTTTCTCTCTGTTCTTTTTTCTCTAACTTTTTTCTCCTTGAGTTTTTGACCTAACTTTTTTCTAAAAAGTTACTAATAAAGATAATACTGATAAACCTAATGTCTTTACTGGTGTATAGTCTTGATATAATATTCTTGCTCTGATGTTTCTTAATGAAATAGGATTAGCATTATTTAATTCTACATAATTATTTGTATTTGGTTCATATATTACACGATCTCCATTAGTAGGATTAGGGATACTTGCTAATATACTTTTTCGCCCTTGTTTTAATCCATCGTATGATTCTAATTGTATATTTTCAAGTAAAATAATATAACATTCATTCTCTATAAGAGCCTTAAATAAATTATTACCTATAAATATTTTATTCTGTCCAGCTGTTGATATGTTTATAATATTATTAAATCCCATAAAACTCGCTACTGATTCTGATCTGAAATCTATTTTTTTAATTGTAGAATTTGCTGTTGAATTAGTTGGTCTTGCTCCTGAACCGAAAGTTTCATCAGGTTCTGATAAAGTGGTTGGTCGTGGTTCTAAATATGCATCAGGTGTAAATTTCATATCAGTAACTTCAATATTACCTCTTGATCCATGAAATGTTAAATATCCGAATAACGGCACAGGCACACCATTAGAATCAACTTCATAAGGTTCTGTAAATAATATATCAGCAACAGCTTCAGAACTTCTAAAAACAGAGCAAACAATATTAGCACCCTGTATAGATATTTCTAAAATATCAGCAGTAGCATCAACAATGACATCCCCGCCTCCATCTACACTAGGTTTAACATTAGCACCAGCTTGATTAGTAGCAAGAGCAAAATCAGTATCATCTCCTTTTTTTACACTATAATTAGCGGTAGGTTGAAATCCACGCAGGGCATAAGTTTTTTTAGAATCAGGAATACTAGGTAAAGTCCATGTATCAGGTTTAGAATCACATAGTCCGAATTCAAAACCACTTAAAACTTGAGATTCAGTACTTGCAGTATATGTTGAATATCTAAATCTAAATACACCACAACCAGTAGTAAATGGTTTAACAGAATACATAGTGTGTTTTTCATCTGCTCTTCCGCTATTAGCACCAGCAGTAGAAGATGCTATGAGAACAGGATTTGTCCCAGCAAGATTTACATTAACTCCTTCATTGATAGCAAAAACTTCTTTAATATCAGCAGGGCTACTATAAGCATAACGAGTATTAGCCATTTGAATTTCTGCCTGTCCAGCATCTGCTACACCAACTTTAAATTGAAATCCTAACTCATTTTTAAATTTTGTAGCACTTTGTCCATCAGTATATTGAAGACCTTGATTAAATTTTAATTGTAAATCATTTAAAAATTTATGGTTGTCATTTTCATCATAAGTAAAATTATCTAATGTAACTGTTCGTGTGTTTCCTGTTTTAACTTCAAATTGAATATCATGATTATCATCGTCAATTGTCAAAGACCCAATATCAGACCTAACAGCTAGAGATTGAAGAGCAATTTTAGATTTAGGTTCTATAATTATTTCATCGTTAAAAGAATTATCAAATCTTCCGTCGTTAGAGTCACTTGTTAATCTAATCAATTTCATCGTTATATTATTTATCAATATTTTTATTTGTCTGAAAATAATGTGGAAATGAAAGCGAAATGAATGTTTAATAAATAATAAGTTTAAAAACGATTTAAGAATATATATGATAATATTATTAAACATGAAAGGCTGCTTTTACGATTACATATTTACATTACCTAATAATGTAATTAAAGAATATAAAAAACCACTGAGTATGAAAGAACTCTGTGAACAAATAAAAAAAGATTTACTAGAACATTATTATATTTATGATATTACTATAAATAATCAAGTTATATACAATTTACAAAAACGCCCCCATTTCTGTAATAAAATTTTAAAAAATAGAATTACTGTTTCTAAACATGTTGTTGTTGTTGAATAATTTTACTTTTTTTTCTATGTATTATTTTATAAAATGGTAAAACTCGAAGACTATACTATTGGTGAACTGAAAAAAATGATTAGTTCTTTTAATAAAGTTGTTAAATTTTCAGGTTATTCTAAATTATCCAAAGCAAAACTCGTGCATATGATTAGAACACACCCTAAAATAAAGGTTGAAGAGGGAGATAATGCTGTTAAACTTTCTGTATCCGAAATATCAGAAGAAACAGACGAAGAACAAAAAATAAGATATGAAAAAGAAGATATATGCCAAAACTGAAAGAAAAAAATAAAATATATGTTAATATTAAATGTCTAATCCTATACTTATTGAATTACGACAAGATACTGGCGATAATGTTCCTACATCACACACAAACGCAGAATTTCAAGTGACATTAGATAAACCGTTGATTATGAATGACGGAGATAGTTTAAGTATGTCATCCGTTTTCGTTGACTCAGTCGCAAGTAATTCAGGTAAAGTTGTTATTGATGATGATGAAACAGAATTTGAGATAAAAAGTTTTGTATATTTAAATAATTACTCAAATGAAAATACTGAAGTTGTTACTTATGGTCGCATAAATGACGCAGGAAATCGTTTAGGGATAGTTCAAGGTTTAAATGACGGCTTTGATTATATCGCTTGCACTAATGGCGGTAATACGAGTCACACTTCATCAATAATCAAACAAATATCAATTTTAATAAACATGCAACATTTTACACTACAACATGAAAGAGAAAGACAAGACGCGGTGATGTTTAATTTTAATTATTTAGATGTTGAAGGTAATCCGAGAACATTTGTTTTAAATATATCTAAAAAAATTAATTTAACAAACGAAATAGCGAGGGCAGGTATGGATCCTGATGGTGTTGCTAATCAGGCATATTATACGACCGATGATTATTTCAATGACTTCGGTAGTGCACCTGCAGGATTTCCCTTTGAGTATCAAAATGGATCACTGGTAAAAGGATCACCATTTATAGTAGACGCACCGCATTCCGGTACTGAGCACGGTGGATTTTTAGAACAATTTGAATTTATAAATGGTAACGACGCTGGATTTACTGGTATAAAATTAACGCCATTTATATTTACATATAATTTTAGTATCCCAGCTGGGGCTTATGATCCTTCAGAATTAGCAAGAATACTAACTGATAAACTGGCTAATCAAAATATAACTTCTACTGATGATATAAATTATAGTGATAAAGACGATGGATTTAGTAATAAATATCTTACGACCCCAAGAAGTTTAAGTAGCCCTTTTATAGAGTTTTCACAAGCATTACGATCATTACAGCCTACACTGGGGCAATCAAATTTGTTTTGTTGTAGAGGTGATGGCGAGGGTATAGCACAAATTACTGGTGATAGTCTTCTTATTGGTTCATCACAAGCTGGATTAGAATTTGATATAGACCAACAAAAATTTTTCTTTTCACAACTTCATACACCATTTTATTTACAAATTGGAGATGTGCCTACTATGGGTACTCAATTTGTAAATGTTAAAACTGGTAATCCTTCAACACCTACGAGTTCACCAAAATATTTTACAGCAAATAAAAACGGAGGTATTGGATTTACTGAATTAAAACCTATATCAGTATGGTTTAAAAAAATGGGATTAGATCCTGCTATTCTAACACAAATTGGTGTTAAAACTTTTTCAGATGGAGCTGGGAATCGTTTAGCAAGAAATTATAAAACCATGGATACTAATGATAATGGTGTATTAGGATTAGTTCAACCGATTACATTTTCATTAGTCGATGGAGTTAATACCACAGGCAATTTTACATCATTAGATTCAGCAATAGATAAATCAACACCAAGAGTATCACCTGCTGTTTTAGATAATTTAAAAGATACAAGTCAAATTATAAAACAAATTTACGCAAGAGATGCATTAAATGAACTTACTTCATTACCATATTATTTAATTGAAATAGATGGTAAAGGTGTTAATTCAGATATTAGAGGGTCACGAGCATCAGCCATTAACAATACAAAAATATCAGCAATTGTATCAAGATATTATCAAACACTATCCTATACTTCTTCTATGGATGGTTCAGGTGGTATACCTTATATTCACAAAGGACAACCATTAATTTTAGATTCTTTTAAGGTTCGTATATTAGACCCAAATGGAGAATTAACAGCAAACATTCAAGATTCTAATGTAGTATTTTTACAACATACACCTGCTCAATAACCTTTTCTTTTTTCAGTTGTTTGCTTGTTCATTTTCTTTTTATTGTTCTTTTTATTGACACTAACACATTTAGGTTTTTTTTTACAATTACATATTTTTTTACCTTTTGGACATTTTACTAATCTTGAATTTTTAGTATGTGTTTTACCTGTATGTATTTCACCATTAGGCATAACATGTGTATTTTTCATATCAAATAATTTATTCAATGGTGTTTTAGGAGTTTTCTTTTTATACTTTTTAGGTTCAAGCATTTTCATTACATTAAGATTAGTTTGATCCATATACAATTAATAAATATTATTTTTTTTATATTGATATATTATATAATGTCTTTGGCTCTTGGTAAAAATAATGTTAATCAAAAACAACCTTTACACTTAGATGGTTCTAATCATTTGTTAGTTAATGATAGTGTTAATAAAGCCGTTCTTGACACAATCGCAACTAATACAGCTAATATAAATGTTAATGTAGGAGATGTTGAAATTAATGTAGCAGATTTAGAAGCATTACAGGCAACAACTAATACTACACTGGCTGCTATTTTAGTTGATACTGATGCTTGTGATTCTTCATTAAATACAATTGAAGCTCAAAGTGTTTTCACAGCATCAAGATTAAATAATATTCAAAATAAAATATCAGCAAACACCGACGGAACTGGAGATACTTTAGGACAAATTAATAGTAATATCTTAACAAAAAATGGTGAGATTGAAACAAGTATGAATTCTTTGATTTCAGCAAACCATACAGATTTAGTAGCCCTTGAAGCATCATTAACATCAATGGAAGCAAAACAGGATATTATGATAGGACATAATGACGGTGTTGAAACGCTTTTAACAGCTATTGATGGTCGTGTTGATGGACTTGAAGGATTACAAGGAACAGCAAACACACACCTATCAGAAATTGAAGGGGCAGTTGAAACATTAGAAGCATGTGTCGGTTCTAATAAAGTCAATGTTAATATTAGTTCAGGTAGTATAACTGGTTTCGCTACGGAAACAACATTAGGTAATGCTGAAGCACACTTAGGAGTTATTGAAACTAAATCTACAGATGCCGAAGCACATTTGGGAACTATTGATACTAACATAGCAAATGCTGAAACTCACTTAGGAAATATTGATACTGGTGTTGATGTTCTTGAAGCGTGTGTAGGAAGTAATAAAGTTAATGTAAATATTTCTTCTGGTAATATTAGTGGGTT
>Ga0115565_10001905_pt1 | contig 16661 bp, 8 predicted proteins | sample COGITO_mtgs_1105_FD_87199 | JGI IMG/M metagenome (GOLD analysis project Ga0115565, IMG submission 87199) | Pelagic marine microbial communities from North Sea - COGITO_mtgs_110530 | ecosystem: Environmental > Aquatic > Marine > Epipelagic | place: Germany:Helgoland, sampling site Kabeltonne... | reverse complement strand
TCACTCAATGCCCCTTCAAGAGTTGGGTAATCCGACTCGAATCCCTGCTCAATGATTTTCCTCCCACTTACCAGATTTCCACCTAAAATAATTTTTGACATCTCACCAAAAATTAATTTCAGAAAAAGAGCAGGAATGTTCGGTAAAAATAATGGCTTTTTCAATTGCTTCGCTATGGCTTGGGTCAGTAAAGCATTGGTCGTACTTTGTGTAACCGCATTGTAAACACCCATCATCTGCTGTTCAACTACAAAGACGAACATCTTCACCAAGTCGTCCAAATGAATCCAACTCATGTTTTGCTTACCTGACCCGATAGGCGCACCAACTCCCCACAAGATAGGAAGGGTGAGTTTAGGCAGTGCTCCTCCCGCTTTAGACAAAACAATTCCAATTCTGAGCATGCTTACCTGCATGCCTAACGCCTCAAACTGATTGACTTGTTGCTCCCATTTAAATACGAATTGTCCAATGAAATCAACACCTGCGGGTGTATCTTCGAAACATTCCTGCTCCTGAGTATCGCTCCCGTAATAGCCTATAGCCGAAGCAGAAATAATCCTTGTGGGTCGCTTTTTTAATTTTACAACCTGATCATAAAGAAGTTGCGCCGCATCTATGCGGCTCACAATAAGTTTTTGTTTTTGTTTTTCGGTCCATCTTTTGTTTGCAATTCCTTCACCCGATAGATGAATAATCACATCCACTTTCAAAGCACGTGGGTCGATGTATCGACTGGCGATGTCCCATTTAAATGAAGGATAGCTAGCGTCCTTCGATGGATGCCTACTCAAATGGGAAACTTGATGGCCTTTTTGACTCAGCGCTGCGCTTAATGCTTGACCTATCATACCTGATCCACCAGTTATCAATATCTTTGTGCCCATGAGGTTTTATCGTTTGATTTCTTTTAAGCTTAAACACACATTGCAGGTTGTATTGTTCAGTTCCTTTCCTTTTTTTTCCATTTGTCAAAATTATGACACTAAATTAACCCTTCTTAATCTCTCCATCAACTCAATTTCCTATGCCGGGTATCAAACCGAATTTGATTTTGAGCCTGAAGCAGTCAAACTCGGATTTTGGAAATACACGAAGCGTTTTGGACAACTCATCAATAAGGGGGCCTATTATGTGATTAAAATCCCTGCCCTCAACAACGATGGGAACATGGATCTCCACCTTTTTTTAACCCTCTCCGGTAAAAAAAATACCCAAATGCACCTAGCCCTGGACACGGCCCATATCCCCGAACAAAGCCTTGCCCTGTATCAAAAACAAACCAAATATTTGATTCTCGACTTCAAAAAAGAATTTTATTGGGGACAATACCAAAAAGTCATTGATGCTAAAATGGCTGAGGCCAAAAAACTTGCAAAAAAATACAGAAAAATTTCAGAAAACACCACCGATGCGGAAGCCACCACCACGGCATTGGAACATCTTTTAGCCATCAATCATGAGATTGAAAAATTAAAAAAATTACAATTGATATTGTAAATAATAACCCGTTACGCTCCATTCATGCTGGCATGATCTTTCGGATGAAAGGTCATAAAAATTAAAAATGTCAAAACAGCCATTGATTATTTAATTCTCTCGATTTCTTTTAATTTTGGCTTCTTCAGAAATCAACCTAAATATTGAATGAAAAACATCCTACTCACTTTAATAATACTCATTTTAAATAGCTGCCGGTTCGAAAAAAATAACGAAGTTGACGTGTGTGCAACATTTGATGAAATAGATGTCAAAATAGTGGCTTTAATGGATGAAATTCAAATAAAGCATAAAGGCGATCGTCCTTTTCTTGATGCATTTAATATGGAACAAGTCTATTGGGTTCAATATAGAGATCGGCGATTACGTGCCATATATCCCAAAAAATGGGATCAGCATTATCGGAAAAATAATGGAAAAGAAGTCTTCAACCCCTGCAAGTGCCGAGAATTATTACGGCTGTCAGAGCGTCGAATAGAAGACTTGCAAATGTATCTAATTGGCGGCCCTATAGACCAGCAAGATTGTCCGAGCAAACTCAATGAATAAAAAAAAGAATACTTAGAGTATCCTTTTTTTTAACTCATTTTCTTCGAAAAACAGCCTCTATTAAAAGGCGTATTTTACACCCAGGCTTATCTCAGTTCCTGGTGACAATTGATTGAAAATTTGATCTTGTGCCTGGTAAGCCTCAAAGAAATCTTCTCGTTGGTCATTGAGGATGTTGTTCACGCTAAAATTGATGGTTGTCTGTTCTTTTTTACCTAGCGACTTGTTTAAATTAAAGTTCAAACTATGAAACGGCTGCGAATAAATATCAGGAAAGAATCCTTCCCCTACCACGGTTAAGGTCTTGCCTTTTACATTATAAAAGAGTCCCGCATCAAGTCGACTATCTGCATTGTTGTATTGTAAACCAAAATTAATTACAAAAGGAGCTTGGCCTACCATCACTCGTGTGTCTTGAATCGTTTCCCCTGATTTTTGATAGACCCGTCTTGAATCATATTCCATAGGGGTCATCTCTATACGCGAATCCACCAAGGTCAAATTGCCATAAACGCTAAAATCTGAAAGTGAAGGAGCTACAAAGTTCAAAGCCTTTCGGAATTCTAATTCGGCACCAAGCAACTGTCCCTCACCCACATTTCGGGGCTGAAATTCATTCCCTGTTTGGGAATTTGCGATACGAACCAATTCAATGGGGTCCTCAAAAGTTTTATAAAATGCACTGACCGAAAACAATTGGCCCCTGTTGAGGAAGAGTTCCCATCTCAAATCAAGATTATTAATATGGGTCTCTTTAAGATTCCCATCCCACACCACATTTCCATTCTCATCGTTATATTTAAAAAAGGAACCATTAAAAATCCGGTTACTCACAGGATCCAAAATCTGGGCATAGGACAGCTCTTTAAACGAAGGTCTTGCAATCGTTTTGGAAAAAGAAAATCGGATATTTTGATCATCCGTCAATCCATAAATGGCATTGAGAGATGGGAAAAAATCGGTAGAATTAAGTACTTTATCGTTTTCAAGTAAATAAGCTCCCTCCACTTCGCCTGATTTAATTTGTTGTGTGAGCGACTCAATGGCTCCCGCATCGGTCGCATTCCCCAATTGACTCGCTGCCGTTTGATTCATGCCCGAGTACCGCTGTTCAAATCGCTCCATTCTTAAACCTACAATGGTCTTAAGCCCTTCGGTAATCGACACTTCTGCTGAGGCATAAGCTGCGAAGTTTGTGTTACTTGACGCATACGCATTGGAATTGGGATTGATGCCTCCATCTCGTTGATAATAGATTTTATTGCCTAAACCATCCTCAGGGGATCCGTATAAATTGACCTCCGAAATGATGTCATCGAAACTGGCATTGTCTTCCCATCGGGTGGATGCCTGAATACCCGTAATATTGAATGCTTGAATAGCATAATTTCGTGTTTTTAAAACATAACTGGTCCCCACACGATATTTAGCTTCTCTACCCAACAGCATCCCAGTATTTAATAGATCTACTTTACCGACCACATTGCGTTCATCGAGAAATCGCCACCTCCTTGAGGGTGATCCCGCAGCTCCAGGATTGATTCGGTTGACGCCTGTGTCATCAGAAAAAGCGGCCCGTCTAATGTCGGGGTCTGTCATGTTTGAGAAGGTAGGAGATAGCTTCCAATCCAGTTTCCACTGGGTATCTCCAAAATAATGTGTGCCATTCAGTAAGATATTGGTCAAACTTCTTTGACCATATTCTAGGTTATCATTAAAAGCAGTATAGTCTGAGATCAATCGCGGTGTAAAATCATCGGCTGTAGGGTCCGAAACGGTATTAATTTTAGCCGTCTTCTTTTCCCCATTTTGAAGACCCAAAACAGAAAGTTTGTATTTTGCGTTTTGCGTTTTGTATGCGATGCCGACCAATCCCGATATTAAGGTATTTTCGGTAGTATAAGCCCCCGACCTTAGGGTTGCCGCACCCATTTCATACGCCTCTGCGGCATCTCTTTTTTGATACTCTCCAAACAACACATCCTGATAAAAGTCATTGTCTCTTTTGTAATTGGCTGATATAATGTAACCCAAAGAATTACCGTTGGCCAATTTCTTTTGATTTCCCGATGATAAACCTAGGTTGTAATTCATAAAATTGGTAGCTTCTTGGGCCGATAATTGTTGAGAAAACAATTTACTTGTACTATACAGTTCTGTTGCTTCGTTGACGAAGGGGGTCGGTAAATCGGCATTGTCTATCTGGCTAGGAAGGATCCTAGCATTTGAGTCAAAACCTAACCATTCCGTAGCACTTCCCTCGTGGGTTAATGCCTCCTTTTTAAAGTGCATGGAGGGATTGTAAGTAATCCCCAAGGATACATTGAAAACCTTTTCTTCTGGAAAATCCTTGGTTTCGATATTAACCAATCCTCCCGTAAAATCGGCAGGCTTATCGGCTGAAGCCGTTTTGAGAATCATCATGTTATTCAGCAGCGCCGTAGGAAAAATATCAATTTGCAAACTATTGCGATCAGGATCTAAACCAGGGATATCTACCCCATTCAATGTGGTTTTGGTATAGCGATCACCCAATCCACGAACATATACATATTTTCCGCCTTCTACGCTGACCCCAGTAACCCGTTTAATCGCACCTGCAGCATTGGAATCCCCTATCTTCCGGAAACTTGCAGATGAAATTCCATCCATCATATTGGGTGATTTTCGCTTTACCGTGATCAGGGCTGCCTCGGTAGACTTTGCCACTTGAGCGGTAACCACTACAGCTTCCAACTCTTCCACATCAGGATACAGTCTGATTTGTTCAATGACCGTTACTTCCCCAGATTTGACCTCTATCCCCGTAATGGTTGTCGTCTCTAGAGAAACAAAACTTGCCTGAAGATCATGCCTTCCGGGAGGGGCTGAGAAAGAAAAGTTTCCGTCAAAATCCGTAATGGCTCCCGTGGTCGTGCCGGCGATGATGACCGTCACAGAGAAAAGTGGCTCACCGGTTTCTTCTTCGATCACTGTCCCTCTAATGGTCCCTTGCTGTGCGAAAATCAGTGTGCTCCACAGAATAGATAAACTCGCTATAAAAAAAATCTTCATGCTACTTTTTTTTTAAAAAATGATGTCATCTTTAAGAATAACTCCACTAGGGGTTAAGCATTTATATTACTGCAAATGTGGGGATTCAATAGATAATAAAATCCTGTTTACCATGAGTTAACATTAACTTAACAATAGCGCCTATTTAATTAATAATTGGATAATATAAGTAGTGGTTTTAGATAATATTACACCTCATGACCTACCCATCGACCCTAAGCCCCCTGTTTTTCTTTGATTGATCTCTTTGTCAAAACGGTTAAACATTCTGGCCAAAAAATACCCGCATGAGGCGTTACTTACACTGACTAGCAAACGGTCTCATCGGTAAACGTTACGGCTTCAATCAAAGATCAAAAGCTCATTCCCAATGCCGCTCCCATTTTTAACAAAAAAAGACCGTTGGAAATACCAACGGTCTTTTTATTTCATTGAGTCTTTTGCTTATTAAAGTCCTATCGTGGTTAGGGCTCCAGATAATCCTGCCCAAGTCCAAGTATCAAAAACAGACTTCGCAGGACCTTTGGTTCTTGCACCAGCAGCTACTTCAGAAGTAATTGCAGCAGCATCTGCACCCAATACCGTTGCTAAAGTATCTCCTTCATTCATAGTGGTTTCCCATCCTGAAGAAACGCCAGCTCCATCACCTCCAAAGGATTCAATAGCCGTCCCAGCATATTCTCCCCATCCATAAATGTATAAGTCAACTAAGGCTGCATTGGTAGCGCCATCCCAATCTACGACATGATCTGCATCAGCACCTACATATACGACGCCATTGCTGAAGGTATGAAAGCCGTCCGCTCCATTGACTTTAGCGGTGCCTTCAGGCCCATCTAACTCAAAGGCTGAACCTCCTTGTGGCGTTACGATTACGTAATCCGAACAAGTTCCTTGCCAATCCTGATCAGTGTCCAACCCATCGTCATTTGAATTCCAAATCAAAACTTTAGAAACATTTACCGTTCCTCCAAACCACTCAATACCATCATCTGCATTGGCAACCACTTCAACGCCCTCAATGCTCGTTGCTGAACCAACACCTCCTAAAGTCAGACCATTGATCTCATTACCTTCACCGATGTTTGAGCCCCCGTGACGAATAGAAATATAGCTGATCGTACCTGAATTATCGGCCGCATCTGTGCCCCCGTACAAGCCATTGATATCGGATGTTGGTATGCCTTCAATATTAGATTCGGACGCGTCATCCCCTAATGAAGCCGGTGCATTTCCTAATATAATGACCCCTCCCCAAAGACCTCCAGCATCTGACGGCATGTTGGGTGAAAGTATTTCACCTGGTTGAATTTCATCTGCGACTGCGGTAAAGATGATGGGTGAAGTAGACGTTCCCTGAGCGTTTAAGGTCGCTCCTCTTGCTACTACTAATGCCGTTGCATTGGCTCCTGTTCCATATTGGCCTTTGATAATTGTCCCCGCCTCGATGGTAAGTGTCACTCCTGAAATCACGGCTATTCTGCCTCCTAATATGTATACGGAATCAGCAGACCATATAGCATCCGCCATAATATTTCCCGAAATCAACACTTCAATGCCTTCGGTTACCGTTACCGTATCTGTCTCTATTTCTGTAACTGTATCTGTTACCGTTACGATTTCTGTTACCGTTAATGTTTCTGTATCATCATCACATGCCAAAAAGAAAAGCATGGACGAGAATGTAAGGATTGTAATGAAATTTTTCATTTATAGTCTGTTTTCTGTTAAATTTTATGATTTATGAGCGCTTTATTGCACTCATTTATAAATGCAAAAATGCGTGTCAAGTATTAACTCCAAGGCGTTTGAGTGTTACCTTTTCGTTAAACCCTTCGGCAACATGTTAAGTCATTGTTAAACCGATGAGTCCCCGAGGAGAGGGGCGGCTGTTCTTATTTGGAAATCTGGACTTTAGAAAGGATGTTTTTGATGATATCATGGGTGGTGATGCCGTCAGCTTCGGCTTCATAATTCAATAAAATCCGATGGTTCATCACATCATCAGCAACCTCCTTAATGTCTTCTGGCAATACAAAATCTCTCTGATCAAAAAAAGCAACCGCTTTGGCCGCAAGATTCAAATTAATTGAAGCTCTTGGCGAAGCTCCAAATTGAATATAGTGAGCCATATCATCTAATTGATAGGATTGAGGATCTCTGGTGGCCAAAACCAATTCTACGATATACTTTTCTAAAGATTCTGATAAACTCACCGCATTGATTTCTTCTTGAATGGCAAAAATGTCCTTCTTGGATAATATGGTCTTCAATTCGGGTTTAAAAGACATATTGGACATTCTGCGCATGACCTCTAGTTCCTCTTCTTTTGACGGATACTTGACATGGACTTTCATCATAAATCGATCGACCTGCGCTTCAGGTAAGGGGTAAGTTCCTTCTTGATCTACGGGATTTTGTGTTGCCATCACCAAAAAAGGGCGAACCAGTGGGTAAGTCTCCTCCCCAATCGTTACTTGTTTTTCCTGCATAGACTCCAGAAGGGCTGATTGTACCTTTGCTGGAGATCTATTGACTTCATCCGCTAATATCATATTGGAAAAAATAGGACCTTTTTTGACTTCAAATGCTGCTTTCTTTTGATTGTAGATCATGGTTCCTACCAAATCTGCAGGTAAAAGGTCTGGCGTAAATTGAATCCTCTTGAAGTCAAGTTGTAATACCTTAGCCAAGGTATTTACCGTCAGGGTCTTGGCGATCCCCGGGACGCCCTCTAATAAAATGTGATTTTGTGTAAAGAGACCAATGAGCAATCGGTTCACCATGTGCTTTTGCCCAACGACTACTTTGCCTACCTCTTCAATAACCTGAGTAATTTTATGCTGATGTTCCTTTTTTAAGTCTTGATTTGTCTCTTCCGTATCCATGTTATCCTTGATTCATTTGGCAGCAAAAATAGGAATCCTTTTAATAACAAAAAACCCTTTTTGCCCTAGCCGGGCATTTTATATGTTAAATGAGGTTAAATGATCACCCTTTGAAGTGATGGCCACATAAATTTATTCAAATTCTTGCGCTCAAAAAATGAATCTAATGCCGTCGGCTTCATTTGATTCTCTGGAGTCCGGTCAACACTTGCTTCATGACATAAAACATTTCGGTAGCAATTTGAAAACATCGCTCATCGTAGGCGGTACGCTCATGATCCGTGCCGTCAGCCGATTTGGGGTCCTCATACAACAACTTCACTTTCAAATCAGCGCCAAAAATAACGGGACAAGCCTCATCGGCCTCCGCACATGTCATCACGGCACAAAAATCTTTTTTGGGATTTTCTAAATGATCGTATTTTTTGGAAAAACTGACTAAATGCAAGTTTCCCAGACTACTTGAGATCTCATATCGTGGATTTTCTCCCGTTCCTACTTCTACAGCAAATCCAGCCCGCTGCAATGCGGCCACAGCCCTTGGATTAAAGGCCGTCTCTTCAGTTCCACCACTGTAGGCCACTACCAAGGCAATATCATAATAGATGGCCGCCATTTGTAACCAAATTTGACCCAAATGACTTCTTCTTGAATTGTGCGTACAGATAAAATTCAAATCCGCAGCTTCTCCCTGAGATATTTTATTAAAAATATAACGCGATAGCGGTTCCAATTGTTGAATTCTTTTGGATTCTAAATCGGGTAATCGGGCTAAGGCCGTTTGGATGTAAGTGTTTAAACTCATGAAAAATACTCTTTTGGCTGGCTAATTTATCCCTATTCCCCTTAAAATAAATAAAAAAGAGAATTACTGTTTAATTTAAAAACTTATGCTTTTGTTGAAAAAAAATGAAGGGGAAGGGATTACGTTAAGCTTTTAACCAAAAAATAGGCTTTTAACTAATGATTATTTTAAAAATAACGTAATTAGTCAAAGGTAATTACTCTTTATTTTTCTGTTCTTTTTAAAAAAGTTTACATATTTTTAAATTTAATTAAAACTCAATAGTATAGGTCGATAGGTGTCTATCGTTTATAAAAGGTTTAAATCCCTTATAAATAATTCGACTTAAACATTTGAAATAAGCAAAAAATCTCGTTTAAAAATTAACTATTATTAAACTTTTTAGAATTAATTTAATTTAAACCTTAATATGAAGAAGAAACATATTGCACTTAACTGGGGAATTATTCAAGCCCCTGCTCCAACGACTACTGTCTGCAGTAGTCGTTGGACGCTCCCTTTCCACTGCCTTTGAATAGGAACGGATCAAGTTTAACGTTTTACCAAAAATCAGGCTTTTACCTAATTATTATGTTAAAAATAACGTAATCAGTTAAAAGTAATTACTCTTTATTTTTCTGTTCTTTTTAAAAAAGTTTCATATATTTTTAAATTTCCTTAAAACTCAAGAGAAGAATTCTATGGGTTCATATCTGTGCTAAACATCTTAACAAAAACTTATAAAACAAACAAAAATCCTTTTTAATAATCAACTATGATTACACTTTTTACAATTAATTTAACTTAAACAAACTAATATGAAGAAGAAGCATGTTACAATTATTGGGGAATTATTCAAACCCCTGCTCAAAGGACTACTCTCTGCAGTAGTTGTTTGGCTCTCCCTTTCCACTGCCTTTGCGCAGGAACGGGTAATTTCTGGTACGGTGACCGACGAAAATAGTGAAGGTCTTCCTGGGGTCAATATTATTGTTAAGGGTACCGCGACGGGAAGCATCACGGATTTTAATGGTGCCTACCAAGTAAATGTCCCCGAACAAGGGTCCTCACTGATCTTCAGTGCGATCGGCTACGACATCCAAGAAATTGTGATTGGTGCTCGATCCTTAATTGATGTGACCATGGCTGTCAATGTTGAAGAACTTGAAGAGGTTGTCGTGACTGGATACACTACACAATCCAAGAAATCGGTGACTGGTGCTGTTGTGTCTGTTGATATCGGCGAAGCTACCAAAGTACCCATGCTCAATGCTGGAGAAGCGTTGCAAGGCAGGGTTACGGGGGTTACGGTTACCAACAATGGAGAACCAGGTGGCGTCCCTAACATTCGTATAAGGGGTTATGGAACAACAAATAACAATGATCCTTTATACATTATTGACGGAGTTCAAACTACTGATGCATATGTGCTAAATACTATAAATCCATCAGACATCAAGCAAATGAACGTCCTGAAAGACGGTGCTGCTGCTATATATGGTGCACGTGCTTCTAATGGTGTTGTCATCATTACGACCAAAAATGGCAGCTACAATAAAGGTAAGGTAACACTCACTGCAGAAGCTTATTTTGGTACGCAAAGGGCTATTAACTTACCCGAGCTACTCAATGCCGAACAACATATGCAAATGATCGCTACCACTTATTTGAACGATGGATCAACTGCTGATTTAGCTCTTTACGGGGATATTAACAACCCTTCAGTGCCCTACGGTACAGATATAGGAGGAACGACAATGCGGGTCGCTCCAGGAGGAGGAACTGATTGGATGTCTGTGTTGTATCGCGATGCTCCTGTTCAAAATTATGCAGTATCTGCATCGGGTGGCAGCGAAGCAAGTAAATTCATCATGTCGCTCCAATATCAAAACCGTGATGGTGTTCAAGTGGCAGCTGGATATGACAGAGTTACTACTCGCTTAAATGGTGAATTCAGTATCAAGGATCGTGTGAGAATAGGACAACACATGAATGTTTCTTTTGAAAATGGAAATACGCCAAATAATCATGAAGCAGCCTTACGATCAAGTCCCATCATACCATTATATGACCAAGATGGAAATTATGGAGGTACTTATGCGGGCAAAGCCTTGGGTAATGTAGCCAATCCTGTCGCTGAAAATGAAAGATCTAGTGATAATTTCAACAAAACACTAAGAGCTGTAGGTGATGTATACTTGGAGGCTGATATTCTTGAAAACTTGACATTCAAAACTACGGCAGGAATTAATTATCGCCAATTTGAGAATAGAGGGTTTGCCCCATCTAATCCAGAGGCAGAAGCGCCAAGGGCGGCTCCTATATTGTACAGAGGAGAGCAAAGCAATTATGAGTGGGTATGGTCAAATACCTTGAATTACCAGAAGAGTTTTGGTGATCACACCCTGGGGGTTTTGGCAGGAACAGAAGCCGTTTACAACACCTTCAGAGGACTCAGTATTCAAAGATCTGGATATCTTTTTGAGACGCCTGATTTTTACTACCTAAGTAATGGAAGTAACGATCCAGTTGTAACTTCGGCCTTCTCTAACGATTATGCCTTATATTCAGTTTTTGGTGCGTTGAACTATTCGTTCATGGACAAGTACTTCCTATCTGTGACTGTTCGTAATGACGAAACTTCAAGATTCTCAAAGGCCAATGCAGCTGCGACTTTCCCATCCCTTAGTGCTGCTTGGATTGTTAGCGATGAAAACTTTTTTTCTAAAGGTGTCGTTTCTAGTTTAAAACTGAAAGCTTCTTATGGCCTTCTTGGTAACCAATCACTAAACGTTACGAATCCCGATGTGAATCAATCTTCACTTAACGATAATTTGGCTTACTATGTATTTTCAGGAAGTGGAAGTCCAACGGTAGGCGCATTGCTAACGCAGGTTGGAAATTCTGATTTGAAGTGGGAAACGACAACTTCTATTAATGTTGGTGTTGAACTTGGATTCTTGAATGACAAATTATACGTGAATGCTGACTGGTTTGATATTACCACAACTGATTTGATTGCTCAAGATTTAACAAAGATCACAACCACAGCGATTGATGCTAGTGCACCGTTTGTAAATATTGGAGAAGTCAATAATACAGGTATTGAGTTAGCAATAGGCTATGCTGATCAGACTAGTTCTGGTTTTTCATATGGGGTAGATCTAGTGTTTTCTAGCTATGATAACGAAGTAACTGCATTGGCCAGTGCCTTCCAAGTAGGTGGTGGATTCCGAAATGGATCTACGGCTACGAGGACAGAAGTAGGACAGCCTATTTCGTCTTTCTATGGTAGGAATGTCATAGGAATTTTTCAAGATCAAGCTGAAGTAGATGGCGCCCCAACACAAGATGGTGCTGGTATCGGTAGATTTCGATATGAAGATGTTGACGGAGACGGAGATATCGACGATGATGACAGAACATACATTGGATCTCCACATGCTGACTTTACCTATGGTATCAATTTGACGGCAGGTTTTAAAGGTTTTGATCTTTCTGCCTTCTTCTCAGGTTCACAGGGCAATGATGCATTCAACGTCACAAAAATACACACTGATTTTCCTTCATTTGTAGATCAAAATAGGAGCATCAGAGTATTGGATGCATGGTCGCCGACAAATACAGGTGCTACATTGTCTGCCCTAACTGCTGGTGATGCGAATAATGAGATCGCTTCAAACTCCTATTTTGTAGAAGATGCTTCTTATTTCAGATTGAAAAACTTGCAAATAGGATATACCCTTCCTTCAAGTATCTCATCCAAATTATCTATGGATAACGCAAGAGTTTACATTCAAGGAACAAATTTGTTTACGCTTACAGATTATACTGGAGCTGATCCTGAAATCCAAGAAAGTGGTACTTTAGGTCTGGGTGTTGATTATGGTAAATTCCCGCAATCTAGAATGCTTAGTATGGGATTTAAATTTAACTTTTAATTAAATCGAAATGAAAAAAATATTATTAATACTTAGTGTCATCTTCATCAGCTACGGTTGTGGGGATGACTTCACACAAATTGCTCCAAAAGGAGTACTGGCAGATGAAACTCTGCAAAACGCAGTAGGTGTAAATCTTTTACTTACCAGCGCTTATTCGGCCCTGGATGGCATAAATAGTACGAGTGGTGATCCCTGGTTTGATACAGGTGATAACTGGTGGTTTGATGTCCTTTCGGATGACGCCCACAAGGGTTCAGAAGACAGTGATCAGCCTGATTTATACAATTTGGAGGTATATTCATGGTCCACTGGTAACCCTTACATCGCAGGTAAATGGCGTGGTTTGTATGCGGGTGCCAATCGGGCCAATGCCGTGATCAGTGTAGGTGCTCCTCTTGCTGAGGCAGGAGACGCCGATGTTGCTCAGGCTGTGGCAGAAGCTTATTTTTTGAGAGGTTATTTCTATTTTGAACTTCAAAAAATATTTGGGAACGTTGCCTACATCGATGAGATTCAATTCGCGTCAAGCGAATACAATCAACCAAATACCAATGGCCCTATTTGGGATAAAGTTGAGGCAGATTTTATCTATGCAAAAGCTAATTTAGCTGAGACCAGTGCTGATCCGGGACGTGCCAATAAAATGACCGCAAGCGCTTTTCTTGGTAAAACTTACATGTTCCAAAGTAAATATGCGGAGGCCAAGACTGAATTTGATCTTGTAATTGCAAGTGGTGCTTACGGTTTGAATAGTGACTATGTTACGAATTTCAATGCTGCGGGTGAAAACAGTAAGGAATCTATCTTTGCTATTCAGTTTGCTGCAGATGGAGGTCTTTCAAATAATGGAAACCGTGGAGGCACTTTAAACTTTCAAGTAGGTGGTGTCACGAGTTTTTGCTGTGGTTTCTATCAGCCAAGCGTTGATTTGGCAAGTGCATTCAAAACTGAAGCTGGTCTTCCTATGCTCGACACTTATCATGACACACCTATCACAAATGATTATGGAATAGGGTCAGCTGATGCTTTCACTCCTCATGCAGGTGAACTTGATATTAGAATAGATTACACCATGGGGAGAAGAGGTATTGATTTCAACGGATTTGGTACAATGCCAGGTGCTGATTGGGTAAGAGCGTCTGCAACTGATATTTCAGGGCCTTTCATTGCTGCTAAAAATCATTATATTGCTGGTGAAGATGAGAACAGAGGTTCTGGTGGCTGGGGCGAGCAACGTACAGGTATCAACTACAATATCATGCGTTATTCCGATCTTTTGTTGATGTCTGCTGAAATCGATGTTGAGAACGGCTCTTTGGAAGATGCAAGAGCAAAAGTTAACCAAGTTAGAGCTAGAGCTGCCGCTAGTACTCCAGTGGATGGAACAGGTGCAACAACTTATAACGTTGCTGAGTATACCGCTGCTTGGACAGATCAAGCAACAGCTCGAAAAGCGGTGAGATTTGAACGTAGATTGGAACTCGCCATGGAAGGTCAGCGGTTTTTTGACTTGAAACGATGGGGGGTACTTCCTGCGACCATCAATGCCTATGTGGCCAAAGAAGCCGTAACAATTGCCAATTTTGGAACCAAAGCGAATACCTTCAATGATTATAATAAAGATTTGTGTATTCCTCTTGGCGCTATTGACCAAAGTTTAAATACTCTGGTGCAAAATCCTGGTTACTAACAGTTAGTCCTTGTAATAAATAAAAAAAGGTCGTCCATTTTGGATGGCCTTTTTTTATTATTTTCACTCTTTATCTCTCATCTGCCATCTAAAAATTCAATTGAATTTGACCTCTGATTATTCGATTTTAATTTCTCCTCTCACTTAGTACAAAAAATAATTATTATTTCGTATGATAAGGGACTTATGTCCATTAAATTTAGGGTTTAAAAGGCTTTAATTGTATTACTTTCTTTGTTAAATCCCTTCAATAAAATGATCCCCTACTCAAAAGAAATTTCTCTCATCGCACTCCTATTTCTCCTAAATGCCTGTAATCCCTTCTCCAGTCATAAGAAATTTGTGCTCTTAAGCGCCAGAGAATCTCAGATTGGTTTTAATAATCAACTTGTAGAGAATGATTCCCTCAATTATTTTACCTATGCCTATATGTACATGGGAGGTGGTGTCTCTATTGGTGACATCAACAACGACCAATTACCCGATATTTACTTCACGGGTAATATGGTCCCCAATAAGCTTTACCTAAATAAAGGAAATATGATTTTCGAAGACATCAGTGATGCTGCAGGCGTTGCGGGAGATCATCGCTGGTATACCGGAACCACCATGATCGACATCAACAATGATGGCTTATTGGACATTTATGTGAGTGTTTCAGGCAAGTTTGCCCCCCGTACTAATCAGCTTTTTATCAATAATGGTGACCTCACTTTCACAGAGTCCGCGGCCAACTATGGTCTGGATGCAGAAGAAGAAATTATTCAAACTACTTTTTTTGATTACGATCAAGATGGAGATTTAGATGCCTTTCTTGCCAATTATCCCTCAACCAGCTTCAGAACTCCCAATGTCAAGTATCAATTTTTGAAATATGCCAAAGATTTGGAAAAAAGTGATCGCCTGTTGGAGCAGCAAGCTGACGGTACGTTTAAAGATGTAACCGAGGCGGCAGGCATCCTAAATTTCGGTTTGGCCATCAGTGCCTCCATAGCCGATTTTAACAATGATGGCCTAGAAGATATTTATGTCTCCAATGACTTCAGCACGCCCGATTTCTTATATCTCAACAATGGAGATGGCACTTTTACTGATAAAATCAAAGAATCCACCAACCAGACGGCTTTTTATGGTATGGGCACTGATGCTGCAGATATCAATAATGATGGGCTCATCGATTTGATGCAAGTTGACATGGCTGCACAAGACAATCGCCGACAAAAAGCAAATATGGCCAGTATGAATCCTGAGCTATTTTGGTCAACAGTCAATGCTGGATTTCACCATCAGTATATGTACAATACGCTTCAACTCAATAGAGGAACTGTAAATGGGACCCCCATCTTCAGTAATATCGCCTTTGCTGCCGGCGTTGCCTCTACCGATTGGAGCTGGTGTCCCCTCTTTGCTGATTTCGACAATGATGGGCATAAGGACCTTTTTATTTCCAATGGTACGCGTAAAGAGGTCAATAATCGAGATTATTTTAAACAAGTGGATAAAATAAGCGGTCAAGAGCAGCTGGATCAATCGCTCGCGCTTTCACTTGAAATGCCAGAAGAACCGATTGACAATTATATTTTCAAAAACAATGGCAATACCACCTTCTCCAAAGCCAATGAAGACTGGTCTTTAAGTTTTGTTGGATTCAGCAATGGTGCCGCCTATGGTGACCTAGACAATGACGGTGACCTGGATCTGGTCATTAATAATATTGATCAGGACGCTGCTGTTTTTAGAAATGATATGCCCACATCTTCTGTCCAGAACTACCTCAAAATTAAGCTTAAAGGCATTGAAAAAAACATTCATGGCATAGGTAGTAAGGTCACCCTCTTTACAAAAAGTGGCGGGCAGCAAGTGCAAATTGTGATGACCAGCAAAGGATACCAAAGTTCCGTTGAACCTCTGGCTTATTTTGGCTTAGATAACCAAGAAGTCATCGAAAAAATTACGATCGACTGGCCTGATGGAACCTTTCAAGAAGTAAAAGGCTTCGAACTCAATCAACTCATGGAGGTAACAAAAAACAGTATCCCCATGACTCCAAAAAATACTGAACCCCCGCTTTTTTCAAACATCTCCAATAACATTCAACCTGCCTTTACACATAATGAAAATCGTTATAATGACTTCTATCATCAGGTGCTGCTGCCCCATAAGATGAGTAATTTTGGCCCCGCACTCGCCAAAGGGGACATCAATGGCGATGGACGAGAAGATGTTTTTGTAGGCAATGGAAGTACATTTCC
>Ga0115565_10001896_pt1 | contig 16704 bp, 13 predicted proteins | sample COGITO_mtgs_1105_FD_87199 | JGI IMG/M metagenome (GOLD analysis project Ga0115565, IMG submission 87199) | Pelagic marine microbial communities from North Sea - COGITO_mtgs_110530 | ecosystem: Environmental > Aquatic > Marine > Epipelagic | place: Germany:Helgoland, sampling site Kabeltonne... | reverse complement strand
TTGCCCGCACCCCCCCCCCCCCCCCCCCCCTGAAATAGGCCACTCTCTCCCGTTCCCTCGTTTCGTGACCACGCAGTCAGCGCAGCGCGCAAGTGCTGGCACTATGTTGCCTTGTATCCAATTGCGTTGCATTGCGACAACAGGCAGACCACCCTGCTGCACACCAATGACTCCTGCCTTGCAACTGTTTCTTCCCCCAACAACAAAAGGGTTGTGCTCCAGGTGGGGGTTGAACCCATGACTTTTCGGTTAGAAGCCGAACGCTCTGCCGCTGAGCTACCAGAGCTTTCTAAAAGTGGTGTACCACCAGCGTCACCGACGGTGGAACTGTGCGGTAGGTAACCGGTCTTGTGCGTTGCAAGTGCTGGGCAGTCATCACGCACTCTACGGCCCTCAGCAAGCTGCCTCATGCGTCCCTGACTCCCACACAAAACAACAGGCAGACCAACCTCGTGCACTGCATGGACTGCCTGTCCATGAAACTACTGTTTACACAGCTCATGCACTACCTGACATGAGAGACTTCCTCCGTGCAGCATGGGGCGCCGACTATTGCATGTGTGTGTGTGTGTGTGTGTGTGTGTGTGTGGGTATGTGTCGCATGGGTGGTGCGGCATTGCTTAGGATTGTACATGGACAAAGTGCCTACTCTGCTGAAGTGCACCTGACTTTCGCGTTGGTATCTACAGCTCGAAGGTACCACGACGGGGGAGCAGGAGGCGGGGGTGCAGTGGAGCCTGCAGGCTGCACTTCGGGCGCATTTGGTGCACTCCACTTGCACAGGGGATTGCCTGCCAATGCTAGAACGCGTGCCTCGGTGGTGCCTGGCAGCACTGATGGCAAACACACCGTGAAGGGTGGCGCTGAGAAAGAGGAGCCAGTCGCAACGCAGCAAGTTGTCCCATCCGAAAAGTCCAAGGGGCACAGCGTGACCCACACTGCAGAGCTCAGCAGTGCCAAGAAAACATCCACTTCATCCACGCCGTGGCCAGATGCAGTTGCCGCTGTGTGGTTCAACAGCGAGCTGGATGCTCCGTTGCTCATCAGGAGAGGTGCAGGGGGTGCAGGCAGCACACACGAGCGCGTGGGTGTGGACGTTGCAGCGTCTGCAGCGTATTGGTACCTCAACACTGGCTTGTGCGGTGGAGGGCGCATCTGCGTGCTGTGCATTTACTGCTGCGCACCCCGCAAGCCTGCTGCACGCACACTCCAAGCGCTTTCAGCAGCGTGCACAGCCTCAACGACGTCTGCTGGAATGCCACAGGTGACGTCCAAGGCCTGCATGTAGTGGCCACCAGTGGCGTCACTTACGGTGACGCCCGCTGCAGCAGCCTCCCGCTCCCTGCGGGTGGCTTGAACGAATCCTTCTTTCAAACTGCGCCTGTCTGGCAGCCGCTTCAGTGGGGCAGCTTGGCGCACTGCTGCATATGCAGTAGACTGCCCGCCCACCCACACCGTGTCACTTGCTTCGGATGCAGGGGGGGGCACTCGTTGCACAGCTGCCGCGCTGCGGCCTGGTACCGGGGCACCTAAAAAGTATGCCCGCACGTAGCGCTGAGCCGCGTCAGCTGCTGGCCCCCCGCCCGCCAAAATGCTGTTTTCTACCAGCTCCCCTGCACCGCGTTCCAATGGCGTTGGGGAGTGTTGCACCTCTAAGTGCTGTCGCGCTTGCGATGTGCCGCTGCGGAACGCCGCGTTGTACTGCGCCGCGTCTTCTTGTGCCCTGCGCAGCAGGGGTCCCATGTACGGGTCCCGCAGTGCCTCAGGGCGGGCATGCACTGCTGGAGCTGGGGGCGGCGTCAGAGGCACACCGTTGCGGGCTGCACGCAGGGCTGCTTCGGACGCCATGCCCCCCGCAGCTGCAGCGCGCAGCCGCAAGGTTCTCTCTGCAGGGGTTTCAGCAGCGGTGCTGTGCGCGTACGCTTGCACAAGGCTCTTCGGAAGAGCATATGGTCTGTCACGCAGTCCAGGGCGCCGTGAGGTGTCTGGTGCCCTCAATTTGGCCTCCCGTTGCGACGACACTTGTGCGTCAAAGGCGGTTTTGAAGGTTTGAAACTGCTCTTGGGCGACAGCTGCACGTCGGCTCTCCCACACGGCGTGAAGGGATCCAGGGCCTTGCGGCATGCCACACCCGGCGAGCTCCGTGCGCTGCTCACGCGTGTTTGGCATGGTGCCGGTTGCCCAAGGGGTACAGTGGCACGATGCAGGCCTGCCAGCACACACGGGTAATGCCACCCAGCACCGCACACGTGCAGTATACCGTGCGTTGAAGGAGAAATGGTTGCGTGTGCAGTTTTCCATGAACCCCCTGCGCATTGTCTCAAAGCGCTTTGTGGATGCAGTGCTGGGTGTGTCCAGTGTGCCGCCTGGCATCGTGCGTGCACCCCAACGCACAGTCAGCAATGCCTGTGCAGTGCAGTTCGCACCCCTGTGCGTGCACTGCAGCTTGCTTGTCACTCAGGGGGACTGCAATGAATGCTCTGCAGTGTGCTGCGTGCTGGATGCCGCACACGGGAGGAGGCGACACCGTCGCCTGCTTGTGTGCAGACGTGCTTCATGCGAAACGCCTCCATAAACGACCTCCCCCGCAGACTATGATCGAACGGTGCAGCAGTGCAACCGTCAGGACGAGTGTGTGTTTGGGCTTTCTTGCATCATGCCTCATGTGTGCACATCATGCAAAAAAACCGCAGCGGTGACACACGTTGCTGCTGCAGCAGCCGCACAGCCGCTTGCGGTGGTGCCTGAACAGGGGTTTCAAGGCACCCCCATTGGGCATAGCCGGGTGCAAGGTCGCACAGAGGGTTTTTGTGTGCCACGGGTGCCTCACGCAGCTGCAGAAGGCCGCATGCCCGCCACGAACGAGTTTGGGCCTGTGCTGTGGTACCAGCTGCGCCTCATAGCTGCCATGCTGGATGACGACGCCAACGCCTTTCGCAGTGACCGCAAGCAGGCGTTGCACGGCTTGCTGACTGGCATCATTGCAAGCATCCCGTGCGGTCACTGCCACAGCCATGCCCTGCAGTACATCGCGGACCATCCCCCACCCACTCTCGCGTCCACCGAGAGCCTATCTTCCACTTACACCGATTGGGTGACAAACTTCGAGTTCACTGTGCATCAGCGGCAAGTGCAGGAGGCTGCGGACCTATCACACCCCGCAGGAGTTTCTATAGGTGTTGCAGGGGGCGGGGCACTGGGTACTGCCGCAGCCGCAGCCGCAGCAGTGTCCCCCCCTCCCTCACAGCCACACAGCGGCGCTGTCACACAGCGTTTGATGTCCAGGCTGTCCGTGCAACCCAGTGTGTCCGCGCAAGGGTACTTTAGAAGGAGCACCCCTGCAGGCATGCCTCAGCGGCAAGGCACAGTAGCGCAAGGCAGCCCCTACAAGGGCATTCAGGTGCAGCCCGGCAGGAACTTGCGCACGTCAAGGATGCGTCGCATGTGAAGAGCGGCGCTGCATGCACCCATGTCTGCCACAGTCACAACCCTGCCACGGGCGCCGAGGGGAACCATGCACTGTGCAGGGGGTGGGGGGTGGGGGGTGGGGAGGTGTGGGGAGGAGTGCACCTGAAGCGGCTGCACTGCACAGGGCTGCTCCGCCACAACCCAGGTCCCATTTCTACGTGCCTGCAATGCACAACAACGCCGTAAACTCACATTGCACAGGCCACGCTTCACTGTTTACCTTCGACATGAGCGCCACTGCCACTTCACAAGGCGGCAGTCGCGCTGCGGCACAGAGTGGCGCAGGGAATGATGCAGCACAGGGTGCTGCGCTGTCCTTTCTCCTTCGGGCCGCATCAAGTGATCGCCAACCGCAAGCCCCTGTGCAGGCTGATGAGTACGGAGAAGGGGCACTACAGGCAGCCTCTGGGGCACAAGGCATAGCAGGCAAGCCTGGTGGAGACAGCGTAGGGGAGCCCCTGCAGGTACTGCAGTGCCCCACTGACGTGAGAAACGCTCCCAATGAGCACGAGCGCGCTTTCAAGGTGCACGGTTACTTGAGCAGTGGCACTTTCGGGCAAGTGTACGCTGCCCATGCTGTACACACAGGGGACCCCGTGAAGGCAGGCACGCAGTTAGCGCTGCACACCCCGTGCGCCATTAAGGTTGAGCAGGCAGGCGCAGCAACGCCCAGTGGGCACCCAGTGCCTCAACAGCTGACCATCGAGTCCCACGCATATGCACTGCTCAGCGGCGTGCCTCAAGTGCCCACGCCGTATGGTGCTGTGTGCACGCCGCGGTTCAACGCTTTGGTACTGCCAGCCATGCATTACACGTGGGCGCATGTAGCGCAGCACTGCCCAGGCGGCGTGCTGTCCGAGGCAGGAGCTGCGTTGTTTTTGCACTCCACACTGGAAGCTCTGGAAGCAGCGCACGCCATGGGTGTGCTGCACCGGGACATCAAGCCACAGAACACCATGCTGCACATGGATAAGTGCGACGTGGTGCAGTTGGTGGACTGGGGCATGGCTGGTGCGTGGGGGTCTTGTGCACCCGACGCCCGAGACAAACAGTGGTGCACGTCGCAGTGGACGCCATTCAAGGAGCGGGACGCTGACGCAAGGCTGGGCACGTCAGAGTTCATGTCCCCCTTTGTGCACCACGGTAAGCGGCCATGCAGACGGGATGACGTCGTAGCAGCAGCGTACGCTGCCATGCACCTGTGCAGCGCCCGTGCGTTGCCCTGGGTCACTCCCCCAGCGCACTGCCCCCATAACACCACGGAGTGCCACGAGTGGATGGCTCAGCAAAAGCGGCGCAGCGTTGCAGGCGTGCCGCTGTGTCTGCAAGCTGTCGCTGCGCAGGGCAACGCGTACAGTGCCACGGACTGCCCTGACTACGACGCACTGCGGCGCATGCTGGTGCACATGTTGCCTGGGGGACAAGCCGCCATGCGGCAAGCCTCTCTGCAGTGGGCTGGCATGCCCGAGCCTGCTTGGTGCTCCCCTGAAGCCCAGATGGCCCCGGAGCCCACTGGGTGGAATGGACCCCTGGCTCACGGGTGCATTGTTCGGCCATACAGCGGGAGTGCGCACTTGGTGCAGGGGGCGCAGATTGCTGGGGGCATGTGGGGGGATGCAGTCGCGCATTGACAGTGTCCCGTGCAGTTTGCACACACACACAGACACACACGCAGCGGCATGCACATGTGCACAGCACCCGTGCGCCACCCTCCGTGTCCACTTCCAGCACTATGAAACGCTAGGTGGGACCTGCAGCAACGGGCAGTGGAAAGCGAGGATCTACCCATGCTGCCCGTGGCGTTTTCATTGAGGAGGGGAGGGGGGGCGGGGGGGTGTCACGGCGTCTTCCCCGCGGTTTGTCATTGCACCACACACTCAATGCACAATGTCATTGCAATAGCCAGTCACAAAGCACAGCACCATACCCACTGCACACCTCCGCAGGTGCGCACTGTCTCTGTACACTCCTTTGCACGGCACGGCCTTGCTTGTGCAGCAATCATGACAACTGAACAGCAACGAGAGGAGTGGTGGGGCAGCGTTTGTGAAGCTCTCACTGAAGCTTCTCCAGAGCGTTTGATGCCACTGTCCTCCCTCTCTCACCGCGCAGGAGACTTGTCAGCGCTGCACTCTGTGCTGTCCGTGTCCCCCGTCCAAGGCAGTGAAGCGCTTAGGTCCCGGTTGCACAGTGCCGTGGAGCAGAGCACTGCTGCAGAGCAGGCTGTACTCAGTGCACTGGACGTGCTTGCGGCAAGGTGCAACGAGGCACGGGAGGGCTTGATTGCTGATTTGACTGCAGCGTGCAGCGTGCCTGTGGGGGGGGACAGCGAACTACGCACCCCACCCCGTGCAAAGACACGCGCAGCATCTGAAGAAGATGCAAGACCTGCGCAGGGGACGCTCAGGGGCGCAGCGCGTGACACGCCTGGAAAACACTGGGCACTCAGTCCCCCCCGTGTGCCGGAAGACTGCATGCGCGTCAGCAAGCCTCCATCGACCCCAAATGCGCACGCAGATGTGCACAGAGACACGTACAGTGCGGCGTTGGATGCGCCGTCTCCCCAAAACATCGCGTCTCCCAATTTCTCTTCCTCTGGCACAAGTGGAGGAGTGAGCTGCGCTGTGGAAGTGCCCAGAGCATCTGTGGAATGCAGCGCCGAGGCTGCCTCCCTGCTGTTCGAGGCTGTTCCCCTGATCACAAAAGCTGTTGTCGTGCAGCCGGATCACCTTGAAGGCACGCAAGGTGCAGGCAGCGTCGTCAGTGAAGGCAGCACCGCTTCCAGTGCAGCGAGTAGCGCTTCCAGTGCAGCGAGTAGCGCGTCCAGTGTAGCTAGCAGCGATGAAGACAACGACTTGTCCGCTTTGGAGGGGTTCTTTGTGTGATTGTGATGCGCGTCAACGTGTAAATGCACAACACTTCCCTCACTGAGACACATTGCGCAAGTGCGCAGTTGCATGGCAAGTTCGGCGCTGCGTGTGTGCGCTGTGTGTATGCGTACGTGTGCGCGTGCGTGCGTGCGCGTGAGTGGGCGGCACCACACTGTGCTTTGCCTCCTGCTGTGTACCCACAGTTGCTGTTGCGCGGCATCAATCCACATGCACATGCACACGCACGCACACACACGCAGGGAGTGTGACTGCTGTATGCGTGGGCGCCGTGCCGCAGGAGCCTCAATCACAACCACCAGGCCATCCCAACAGTGCATACCATTTGACTCACAGTGCACCAAGAGCCTCTAGATGTCATCCGCAGCAGCAGCAGGTGCCACTCGCCGCATGCGAATCTTTAACCATGTGCTCTCCCTCCAGTGACCAAAACACTGTGGTGTTCATCACCTGCTTGCCGCTTCACGTTGAAATGCAAGACGTGATCACGTTTGCAGCCCAGGCAGGGCGTGTGCTGCGATCAGCGTGGGTGCACAGTGCCGCTGCAGTTGTGCAGTACGCGGATGCAGCCAGTGCACAGTGCATTGTGGGTGCTGCTGCGGGAGGTCAAGCGGTGCTGGGGGGAGCGTCCCTGCGCGTAGAGATGTCCACTTCCACTCGAGTGAACCCTTCCATGTGTAGCAAGCCCCGTCCACTTCCGGGGGGCAGGGCGGCTGCAGCGTCCCCCGCGCAGCAGACCCATGTCTCCTCGGCACACGCTCGAAGCACCATGCTGTACAACGACCCCAGTGCGTGCACTCTGGAGGACGGAAGCCATGACCCGTACGCCCAGCATGTTGTGAATGTCCACGCTGGGCACGCCCACCACGCAATGAACGCCCACCACGCATTGAACGCCCACGCCAGCGTGTACTCTGAGCACGGGGCGCCGCTGCCGCACAGCGTGGCAGCTGCACCCAGAGGCGTGTGCAACATGCCTGCGTGGATGGTGCAGTCAGCCGACCTTGCAGCACAAGCCCTTGCGACCATGCAGGGAACGAGTGGAGCAGCTCACGCCGGATGCGCGGGAGGCCCAGGGACCTCACCCACACACTGCGCTTACAGCCCCACAGACGACGGCGCAGTCACGCCGCCCTCCCCAGCGTACAGCCCCACACAGCCGCATGCTGCGTCGCCGCATGCGCACACGCCAACGGCAAGCAGGGATGCGTTGGAAGAAGCAGTTTGCGAAACATGGGAGGGCGTGAGGTCGCTGCAGCTGTGCACACCATGTCCGCCAATGAACACTTCCCAGCACGCCACTGAAACGCAACGGTCTGCGCACGTGCAGGATGCGCTGCGGGAGTCAGCTGCAGAAGCTGCAGAAGCTGAAGAAGCAGTCAGCAACGGCAAGCGGGATGCACAGGAAGCTGCATCCGCAGTCGCACACGCTCTTTCAGAGGCAGTGTCGGCTTTGTCGATGGAAGTGCGTGCGTTCCTTTCCTCCACTGCACCCCACTGTGTGCCAGCAGCAATGATTACTGCAACGTCTCCCGCGTACGTCGCGGCGTCGCCAGCATACGCCCCAACGTCGCCGCCCTTGGGTTCCCACGCAACGTCTCCAGTGTATGTGCCGACGTCGCCGCCCTTGGGTTCCCACGCAACGTCTCCACTGTATGCGCCGACGTCGCCGCCTTTGGGTTCCAACGCAACGTCTCCAGTGTATGTGCCGACGTCCCCGCCCCTGACGAGTGCAGCAGCGTTGCTGTCCACCCCCACATACCGCTCCACTGCCCAGAGTGCCAGCGAGCAGTGGAGCCCTGCAGTGGGTCTCACCCCGCCCGGCGGCGCCACGTCTCCCCGGTGCGAACTGATAGCTATGCCCTCTCAGACGTTTGACGCAGCTGCGACAAGTGTACAAGCAGCGCCATGCAATGAGCAGGCGCAGGCGCAGTGGGCCGCTGATCGCGGTGCATCGTGGACTCCCCTGAAACTGCATCTAGGGAAGCCAGTCCTGACATCTGCTGCATTGGGGAACGTGCCGCACCCCCTGGGGGTGTTCACGGCCACCCCTCTTTCCACCCCTAATACCCCTGGTTGTGTGTTGATTGTGACCATGCAGCCACCCCCCACTGATGCGATCACAAAGGTACGGCACAGCGTGACAGCTTGCCGCGTGGCTGGGGCTCGTGTCATCACTGCATGCGCCGTGCCGCGCAGTCCAAATGCAGTGTGGGTGTCAGTGTCTTCTGCACGGGACAGCGCAGCCGTGCTGCGCAGACTGCAGGGGGGAGTGCGCATGTCTTCTGCAGAGGACTGCGGCATTGCTTGCGCGGAAGGGCTCTTGAAACTCCCATGCACATTGACTGTGTCGTTGAGTGCTATGCCCACCCTCACCGGCATGCTCGCCGTTGAGCAGCACGCCATGGGATGCCCTGGCACCTGGCACGTGCGCAATGACGGCCACGTGTGTGTGCGATTCACAGGCGTACCACATGAAGTTCCGGTGAAGGTGATACGCAAGTGGCTTCACGGGGTGGCGTTGGTGCATGTCAGCCGCGTCAAGGCGCGCACTGCATCATCCGGTGCCTCCAGAGGCACCAAGCGCTCTCGCACTGGTGAAGGGGTCTCTCCCTCCACGCAACAACTGCCTATAGTCACAGTGACGGTGCGGCGCTGCGCCCCCAGGACAGCCACTGACGCTGCGCACTTGTACGGGGCAGCTGGAGTTGTTGAAGTGGCAAGAAGGTTGGTGGGAAGGTGGGCAGTGCATGCAGAGAACAGTGACGGTTGCAATGATGCCTCACAGCAGTGGAGACTTTCTTCCGAAGGAGCCACTTATCCATCCAAGTGCATGAACATTGTGAGGTGATTATTAGCGCGCACGACTGTACAGGGTGGGAGGGTTGTGTGGGGGGGGGGGGGCCAAGCCAGCAGATTTGCAACCTGCCCAAATCAAGTGTGCAGTACCTGTGACGCGGGCACTTTCTACACACATACACACACACAAACCAAACACAATCACGTTTTGTAGTAAGTTGCACGTTATGTATTGCTCGGCTGTTGCGTACTAGTTGCTGTTGATGAACTGTTGTCCATGCCTCGACACCATGCAGCTCACTGTTGCGCCGACCAAACAGTCACTCACGCATACGCACACGCCCGCACACACACACACAGCGCAACCGCAAATACTGTCACAAATAGTTTCATCACTACACTTTTTTCGACGCAGATGCCGGCGTTGCCACGCTGCTTGGTGTGAAGGGTTGTGATCAGCGGCTGCAGGAAGCATGGCTGCAGCCAGTGCAAGTTCTGTAGCACCATCTGCGCAGGAAAATGCAGGCATTTTCATGTCGTGGTTGGATGACCTCTCCGAGTGCAGAGGCAGCAAAGCTAGGCTCCAATTGCGTGCTGCAGTGCTGATGCGAGTGTGTGCAGCTTTGGCGGCGCAAGAGGATGCTCACGGCGCCTGCACACTGCTGGACGCTGAACAAGGACCAACGTACAACCGTGCCCTGCAACTAGTGGTGAATGTGGCTCAGTGCACCGACCAGCCCAGTCCTCGGCGTCGCGTTTTGAGCAACGGCGTAGTGTTGGCTTTGCACGCTTTGGCGCGCCGTCTATACTACGCTGTGCTGTGTGCTGCGTGGGGAAAGTGGATAGATGTGTTCGAGCAAGTGGCAGCGCCCTCCGCCACGAATTGGCCGTACATCAGTGAGCTGCTCAAGGGCCTCGTGCGCGCATGGGGTGCAGTGGAGCAGCGCAGCATTTACGCCCACGCTGCGCCCATGAACAGGGAGGACCCCAAGGCACACGCCGCTGTACTTGGAGCCATCACATCGCCTGTCCCCTTGCAGCCCCTGGGGGTGCTGCAAGCTTTTTCCGTGCCAAGCATGCTGGACGCTACCTCTGCATCCGCGGGAGGTGCGTGGGTGGCAACCATGCAGGCTGCTGTTGACTTGCAGGACAGCCTGCGCAACAAAGTCCTCATGGACGTCCTGCGTACAATTGCTGATGAGGGCCCAGAGTACTCTGCGGCACAGAACATGTTTGACAGTGTCGCGTATGTGTCCTTTTTTGTGAAGAATGGGTACAACGGCAATCAGGGGGCGAGTCCCATGGATGTTCTGAACGACACCCGCGTTCACGCAGTGCAGCAGTTGGGGCAGGAAGGCAAATCCATCCGCGTCTTACGCTCCAAGCTGTTTGGCGCTCACAACAGCGTGTTGTTGGCGGTGCGCAACTGGGTGCCAAGTGAAGGGGAGTGCACCTGCTCCAATGCACTGCACACACTGAGAACTGCGCAGCCCCTGCACCTTCCTTCTGTTGTTACCCGGGAGCAGTACAGTGAGCACTGGAGGCATGCGTGTGCAAAGGGGGCTGATGTGGGCACGCCCTCTCCCGTTGCAGTGTCCATCGTGATGCAAGCCCTGCTGCCTATGTTTGTGCATGTGGACGCGCTGGCTCCCATGCCCACTGTGCAGCATGCAGTTCAAGGCAGCCCTCGGTTCACCAAGGATGACGCAGCGCTGCACACGGGCACCTTGGAAGCTGTGCAGCAAGCACAAGACGCCGCTCAAAAGGCGTACGCTGAGCACGTGCAGAGAAATGCCGTCAGAGGGCGTGGCGGTCGAAAGTCTGCTGCCTCAGGCGGTCGAAAGTCTGCTGCTTCAGGCGGCCGCCACAGCCGGAAAAGCAGGCGGGCATCTGGTCCTCCAGACAGTGGCACGCCGGACAGTGGTACGCCCAAGGCTTGCAAGCGCAGCGATTCGTCGTCTCCTAGTGGACCTGGGCACGAGGATCCCCCGCCGTCCCTCCGCCGCCCGCCCTCGTTGCCCACTGCTGCGTGCCTGAAAGACGCAGTGCAAGCAGCAGTGCAGCACAATGCTGGGGACAGTGGGGGCGCGGAGATGCTTTCTGGGGCCCTCCAGGCACTGCGGTTGGTGTGCTGCAAAATGGAAAGGTTCATCATGCACCCAAATCAACAGCAACTACCCGTTCCGGAGCAGGAGCTGCAAGCTTTCCTACACAGAGGGCTGTGGGAGTGCATGCCAACGGCGCCTCCTGCAGGCGCACCAGCGGCTTGCGCAGACGACGCAGACTGTCCTGCGGGAGGCGCCGGGGAGGGCCTCGCTGCGTCCCTCCTCGACGACGCTTATGAAGCAACCAGGGCAGCTGTGTTGCTGAATTTCGATGAAGTGGCGCACTCTCCCCTGCCAGAGAGCTCCCCGTCCCAACGCCCAGATGCACCATGCGGCAGCGCTCAGGCGCAGGGGATGGGTCTGGCAGCGATGGTGGAAGCTGTTGCAGCTGAAAGTGCAGCAGAGAGGGGCGCACTGCTGCAAAGCGCGTGCGTGGAAAAACTGGAGGCACCTCCTCAAGATGCGCACTCGTTTGTCCTGCGCTTGCCAAATGCGCCAGCGGAACCGCCCACGCCAAGGACGTTCCCTGCAATGGCGCTTGAAGGGGCAATGCTGGCTGAGGACCAAGATGGAGCATGGAAGCAGTGGGCTGTGACGGGGAACAATGCAGGCGCAATGGTGCTGGACGCTCAGCAGCTGCTGCGATATGTGCAAATGGGCGACAACGGGCTTCATGAAGTGTGCTGGTTAAATGCTGCCCTGGCGGCAATTGTGGCCTGCAAGCCCATGCGGGATGGCTTGCTTGCACTGCACGCAACCAGTGCGCAGTGCAAGGGCGGCGGCAGTTCCGTGGGCGGCTTCCTGAGCACATTCCTGGACTTACTGCGCACCGTGACGCAGCCGGTGAAACGTACCCGGCCATCCCAGCGGTCTGCAGCGGTGTGGAGTGCAGCTGGCTGCATGATTGCCAAATTGTCCACCCGTGCGGCAGTTGCAGCAGTGGCTAGTGGCACTTCAGATGCACGCTCTGGGCATGCAGACGCACAGGAGGTGCTGCAGACGCTGCTGCAGGCCGCAAGCACAGCAGGTGAGGAGCACGGCGTGGGGAGCACATTCACTCTTGTCTGCAACCGCTCATCGGATGATGACCTGCAGATGGAGCTGTTTCAGGGGTGGAGTGGGGATCACGACAGCCTCTCTGTCGCAGCGCCCGCAGTGCAGACAACCCACGCCATGGCCTTTCTGCATCTGCAGGAAAAGCACTTGGATGCATTGCAACTGGCTGAACGCCCCAGCGAGGAAGAAGCGCCGCAACAAGTGGAGCCGGTGTTGGGCGTTGACCCCAGCGCAGCGCAGGGCGTCCACAAGCAGGCCTCAGGAAAGTTCGTGCACGCCTTTTCTGGACGCAGTTTGTATGATGCGTGGGTTGAGCACGCCACGGCGGCTTTGCAGTCTGCAACGGGCTTGGAGGTGGACTGTGGTGATGGCGGGGTGATGTTCCACACACCCAGCTGCTTCTTGTGCACTACTACCACTGCACCTCAAGGGGTTTTGGAGGGGGACGACAGCCACAGCGTCGCCTGGCCTGTGCAGGTGTTTTTAGGACCTCCGCAGTCCCCACTCACCGTCGCTGTGCCACAGAGGTACGTTTTGCAGAGCGCCGTGGTGATGGAAGAGGTGCCTGGACGTGCCCGGCACTACTTTGCAGTGGTGCGAGTTGTGCAAGAAAATGGGCGCCGCATGTGGGTGCAAGTGGACGCTGGGCACGCCGTACTGTGCTCGCAGGTGGTGCACGAAGGCGTCATCGTCAGCGGTTCCTCTCGGCACTACACTCACGGTGGCGCTGCTGAGGGGTTGCCAGACGATGCCACTGTGTTGCACACGGAAGGCAGTGCCGCGCACACAATAGTTTGCGCGGTGTACCAGACATCACAGTGACGCGTTTGGCGATGTGTGCCAGCGCGTGCGCAGCGTGATGTAAATTGCACACACAAAATTCATTCACATTGGAGAGCAAGGGCATCCCGGGTGCCCTGCGAAAGGACTGAACATGCCCAGTGCTACAGCACACCATTGCACTGCACCTTCTGAACTTACTTGTGCAAGGCAAGCGGTTCATCCAAACTGTAGCCGCTGTGCAGGAGTCAGGTCTGCTGCAGCAGCGGCCTGTGCTGCTCCCCTGCGCCCAAGTGGGTCACCTGGATTGCTCATGAACACACCAGTTGCTGCTACACCCACGCCTGTAAGAGCCAATGCTGGTGTGGGCGGTGGAGCCTCAGTGCGGAAGGGACAATTGTACAGGGGGCACCTCAGCGTGTGCAGCCCGTTGCCGTTCATGTGCTGTGTTTCGCCCGCCCCAGACATGGCGCTGTTGTAACAGTGCAGGTGCCACACATACGCTTCCATGGACAGGGTGACTGCGTTCATGCAGCATGGGGCCAGGGCACGGTCTTGAGGAGCCACGGGGTCACCGCACACGTAACAGTGAGGCCCACGGTCTTCCGTCACCGTTTCCAGGCACAGCGTCCCCTCAGTTCCAAGCGCCTGCATGGACGCGGGGATGCTACTGGCAGGGCACTTGCCGCCTGCCGCTCCATCCAATGCCATATCACGCACTGCGAGGTGCTGCCTGCGCGCGCCTACTCGCTTGTGTGTGTGTGTGTATCTGTGTGTGTGTGTGCGCGCGGTAGGAGTGATGGCGTGCAAGGCGTGCAAGGCGTTTGCGGTCGGGCTGCACAGCCATTGCACTGCATTGCATCTAAATCAAAGACGCTCCGTCACTGTGATGTTGCGCTGCGTGAACGCGTCACAGCAGCAAGTCCATGTCTTCCGCGCAGAGCGACTGTGCATGGTGCGCCACTCGGTGAGGCACGTTGCGTTTCCCAACACTGCTAAGAGGCATTACAGAGGAGCTGGGGGGTCCGCGCACTCGCTTGATGCTGCTGCCCTGAGACACTTGCAGAGACCGTATCACTGGGCGTGTCAGTACATGCTGCCGTGCCCGCCTAGCCATGGGCACACGAGTCGAGGCTGCTGCCTGCAGGGGAATGGCCGCTGCCAAGTTCCCGCAGTGGGCTTGTGCCCCTCCCACATGCATCCCGCGCGTCTCACGCTCTTGTGCGGCGCGTTCCTCCTTGCCTGCGGTGAGCCCCTGAGCTCTGCAGCGAGCAAGTGCATCCGCAACGGCTTGCAGGGACGATGGGGATCCGGGTGCTTGAATGCTGCCCTCCGGCAGCTGCCCCCTGTGCTTTGCGAGCAACGCAGGCGCAAAACGTGTTTCGTAGAACCAGGTGATGGCAGGCAGCAACACGCGGCGGGCGTACACAGCGTTGAAGGGGAACCGCAGCACCGTGAACGTGTCTGGGCGCCACACAGTGAAGTCTGCCCACGGCAGCTGCAGCAGGGCCATGGAGAGTTGTATTTGGTCGTAGTACGCTGGGGGAATGACCCGGTACATGCGCTGGGGGCACTTGTGCTCCACCAGCCCCGCGTCTGCATACTGAGCGGCTTGCGCCTGCAGGTGCCGCGGCAGCGCCTGCAGCCACGGGCGAGACTCTGGGTGTGGAGCGGCTGCGCCCTCCTGCAAACGCCCAGCCAGCGCGATGCCGTCCACGGACACAGCTGCGTACGGCGTGACCGCACAGCGCTTGATCAACCCTGCATGCATCACGGCAGAATTGTTAGGGGGGGCAGCAGGGGTGCAGGCACTGTCTCGCACCGCGTACACGCCCTCCAAGCAAGCATCTGCCACGGGCTCGTGGTCCACACCCCACTGCATGGCCTTGGAAGAGAACCCCCCCCCGGGCTTGGGCCACAACATGTCCTTCAACAGCGACGCTTGCTGAGAGCGCACCCTAGAGGCGGGGCCTGAACCATCACTGTGTGCAGCGTGCCCCGCATACCCGTGCCCCAGCACCTTGGCGGCGCTGGATGAGCCAATGTTAAACAGGTACCTCCCCCAGCACCACAGGGGAGTACCTTGAGGCACGCACTCCAACTGCTCCCGCAGCTTTGCGCCCCAGTCGTGCACCTCCCGCAGCTCCTTGGGCGTTGCGGGGGAGGGGGTGTGCTTGGGCGCTGGAAAAGCGCCTGCAGCGTCTCGTTGCACTTTGGGGTATGCGGTGGGCACTTGCGTCGCGCGTAAAACGCCTGGCACTGGAGATTCCCACACGCCGTCGTGTGCGCCACTTGCATCCCCTTCCAAGCGCACACGCACACGGGGTGCAAGTGCCTCTGCGGCAGCACTGGCCTCAGCAAGCGTGCGCGCACACAGGGCTTCACCAACAGCGGCATGCGAAGCAGCCGTGGCGGCAGCGAACTCCGCCAAGGCGCCTTGTGCAGAGTTGCTGCAAGTGGCAGAGCTTCCCATTGCTGCATTGCACGCTCCGGTCAGAGTCGAGGGGCAGCTTGCATCGCACGTTACACCTGTGCTAGTTGAGTGCAGACTTCCCAGCAACAGTGCCGCAGTGGGGTACCCTGTGACTGCAGGCACGCGGGGCTCCCAGGAAGCTGCCCACCCACTGAGCTTCACATACGCGCCCCCAGTTGCCTCTGCGGAGACCACACCGTGGGGATCCATGACTGGCCCACTGGCGTTGACATCCCTCACAGCGCACTCTGAGAAGGACAGGGAGTGTGCTTGCTTGCACACCCGCAGCAGCGCATCCCCCTTCACTTTCAACAGGGGGTACCCCTCCAACTCCATCTTCAGAGTGCCTGCACGGTTGTCCAGCGCGTCTTCCAACCATGGAATGGCTGCAGTGAGTGCCTGCATTGCGCGCTGCGGCCACTCTGCAGTTGCGGCAGCGTGCTCAGCGCGCACACTTTTACACAGCGCGTGTTCAACGGCTGCACGTTGTGCCAAAGCCTGAAATGCGTCCTGTGCAGACAGTGAGGCTTCCCCTTGACCACCATCGCCTTGTTCAGCTGCGGGAAGCAGAGGCGTCTGCTGCTCAGATGGGCATGGCGGAGCACCCCCCCCAAACACCCAGACATAGCACCTCGCAGCAGGTTGCCCGGTGGGAGGAAGCGGCTGCAACTTTGCCACACGGCACGGAGACTGTATCCACTGCTTGTGCACGCCGTGCGGTGCTCCGGGTGTTTGTGCTGCCTGCACGCAGGCCTGCGTCGGCTTGTCAGGCACACACCGCTGCGCACCACGAGCTGAGTGCTCATCCGTGGACGTTAGTAAGAGTGCTGGCGGCGCAGGAGCAGCAGTAGGGGCGAGGGCGTGGGTCACTGCAGTGCTGCTGGTGGATGGCGTCGCGCTGAGTGCCAGCGAACCACTGACGTGCTGTTGCTGCCCGCGACGCTGCATGCTGCACAGGGACGGAGCTCGTGAAGTGTGTGCTGCTGATAACCAAAGCAGTGCGGAAAGAGGCGGCATGGAACGGAGATGCTGTTGTGTGTGCGCATTGCTCTTCCACGGGCATCAACAGCGTAGTGCACGCTGTCCCCCCCCCCCCCCCCCCCCCCCCCCCCCCCCCCCCCCCCCCCCTTCCCAC
>Ga0115565_10001893_pt1 | contig 16727 bp, 9 predicted proteins | sample COGITO_mtgs_1105_FD_87199 | JGI IMG/M metagenome (GOLD analysis project Ga0115565, IMG submission 87199) | Pelagic marine microbial communities from North Sea - COGITO_mtgs_110530 | ecosystem: Environmental > Aquatic > Marine > Epipelagic | place: Germany:Helgoland, sampling site Kabeltonne... | reverse complement strand
TGGTGATAATTATGATTTAGCAAAGGCTGTGCCAGTTAACTTATACCAAGGCTATAATTTATAAACACTTGATTAGTTACCGTGGGGGGTAGGGGTGATCGCGCTCATTATTGATACATTTCGTTTGCATGTTAAGCATACAATTGAACATGGCTTGATAGCAGAACCGTTAAGCCAATGACGCTTTCTAATACCTTATAAATCAGCCAATGGGCTGCTTTATAAGGATATCAATTTGGGTGCCAGCACCATCTTTTGAAATGATCAATGTCGTGTTTTTATCTGACGTTTGTAACAACGTGCGCTCTTTTACTTTTTTTGTTGCGCTTAAGCTTTTGTTGCCCGCCAAATAAAAATCAATCACATCTTGAGGCGTTTTTGGTACAAAAAATATCATCGACGCCGGAAAGTCGGCGGCAAAAATCTGACATAATTTGCCATCGTTCGGTATCTCAAGCTGATTAAACTGCGATGGGCACTGATTTTTTGACGTATCGTCCTGCGGCGATATTTCGGACGCTTGCGTGGTCACACTATACACAAACAGACCACAAAATATAGCGAGTAAAGACACCATGCAAAATTGTGTGATTATCGTTTTGTTGGCACGAACCTTTGATTTAATCATCCATTTTGCTCCTTGTAGTTGGGTAGTAAATATAACCAAGCGATACAAAAACCACAAGCAAACTGGGGGTTTATAGGGTGTACCTATGCGTTGTTGGGTATCAAAAAAAATAACCAAAGAGCCGTGGGCTATTTGGTTATTTAGGTTTTTTGTTAGTAACATCGTAAGGCGATGGATTATCGAAAGATACCGAGAGGTTTAGCCCAATCAGGGCTATACCTCTAAATAATCTAAAATACCTTCTGCTGCTTTGCGACCTTCATCAATTGCCGTCACAACCAAATCAGACCCTCTGACCATGTCGCCACCCGCGAATATTTTGGGGTTGGAAGTTTGAAATGCAAAACGACCTTTGGCAGGGGCTCTAACTCTGCCTTTTTCATCCAAAATAATGCCGTATTCACCAAACCAAGGCGCAGGACTTGGCTGAAAACCAAAGGCTATAATGACCGCATCCGCTTCTAGTACATGTTCTGAACCTGCTACTTCGACCGGACGTCTGCGTCCGGCTGCATCTGGTTCGCCCATCTCAGTTTTGACTAGACGCACACCAATCGCTTTACCGTTTTCGTCTGTGGCAATGTCTAGAGGCTGCAAATTGAACTGAAATTCTACGCCTTCTTCTTTGGCATTAACCACTTCTCTACGCGAACCTGGCATACTGGCCTCGTCTCGACGATAAGCACAGGTAACAGATTTTGCTCCTTGGCGAATAGACGTTCTGACACAGTCCATAGTGGTATCACCACCGCCCAGTACTACGACTTTTTTGCCCTTCATATCGATGAAGTCGCCAGGCGACTTTTCAATCTCTAGTATACGATTGACGTTGGCAATTAAAAACGGCAAGGCTTCAAACACGCCAGAAGCGGATTCATGTTCAAAGCCGCCTTTCATCGCAGTATACGTTCCCATGCCTAAAAACACAGAGTCGTAATCGTCAATTAAGGTTTGAAACGCAACATCCTTACCAATTTCGGTATTCAAAACAAACTCAATACCCATATCGCTAAATATTTGCTTTCTGAGTTTGATCACCTCTTTTTCTAACTTAAAAGACGGGATACCAAAGGTTAGTAAACCTCCGATTTCTTCATATTTGTCATACACTACTGGCCTTATGCCGTTGCGCACAAGTACATCTGCACACGCTAAGCCTGCTGGGCCCGCGCCGACGATAGCGACTTTTTTGTCGGTCCACACAACATCAGACATATCAGGACGCCAGCCCATTTTAAAGGCGGTATCCGTGATATATTTTTCAATGCTGCCAATGGTTACTGCGCCAAAGTCGTCATTGAGCGTACAAGCACCTTCGCATAATCTATCTTGCGGACAAACACGGCCGCACACTTCTGGTAAACTGTTGGTTTTGTGCGACAATTCTGCCGCCTCAATAATTTTACCTTCGTTCGCCAAATCCAACCACTGCGGTATATAGTTATGCACGGGGCACTTCCACTCGCAATATGGATTGCCGCAATCTAGACATCGGTCTGCTTGACCTTCTGTTTGCGATTGCGTCAGAGGTTGGTATATCTCTCCAAAATCTTTGCGACGCACAATAATCGGTTTTTTGGGTGGGTCGATACGCTCGACATCCACAAATTGGTACACATTTTTAGCCATAAATTCTCTCTCCTATTGCGCTTGCAGACGCAATTCCGCGCTTGAGCGGCTGATATGGCCAAGCAAATTTTTCACATCACTGGTTTTAGGTTTGATCAACCTAAACCGACTACTTTCTTGAGCAAAGTTTGTCAGCAAATTCAATGAGTGTTCGCTGCCCGTTTCTTCATAATGGCGATTGATCAAGCCACGCAGATGCTCAGATAAAATCACTTTATCATCGACCGACATTATTTCGACGAGCTCCGCGTTGACACGTTGTTCGATATCATCAAACTCATCATATAAGTAAGCAAAACCGCCTGTCATCCCTGCACCGAAGTTAACCCCGACAGAGCCTAAGACTGCCACGATACCGCCAGTCATATATTCACATGCGTTGTCACCGGCACCTTCTACGACGGCGACTGCTCCTGAGTTTCGCACTGCAAAACGTTCTCCCGCGCGACCTGCAGCAAACAGCTTACCACCCGTTGCACCATACAAACATGTGTTACCCATGATAGCGCTGTTGTGAGCATCAAATTTGATCCCTTGCGCCGGCGCAATCACAATCTTACCGCCCGTCATGCCTTTGCCGACATAGTCGTTTGCATCGCCTACCAATGTAAGATGCAAACCACCAGCATTCCAAACACCAAAACTTTGGCCTACTGTGCCAGTAAGGCTAACCTCAATGGGGTGGTCCGCCATACCGTGGTTACCATGTAAACTGGCAATATGACCAGATAAGGTAGCGCCTACTGAGCGATCCGTGTTTTTTACTGAATAACTAACGCGTTTGCCTTTTTTGTTTTTGACCGCTGCTTTGCAATCAGCCAGCATGCGTTTGTTAAGCGCACCCTTGTCGATAGGTTCGTTGGTCGTTTCTGAGCAAAACAGTTTGGTATGTTGTCCCGCTTGTGGCTTGGCCAACAACGGAGACAAATCTAAGCGCTGTTGTTTTGCGGTGTTACCCTCTAACAAGGTGAGTAACTCAGTTTGTCCTACCAAGTCTTCAAATCTAGCAACGCCCATACTGGCCATGATTTCGCGCACTTCTTGAGCCACAAATTTGAAGTAATTCATTACCATGTCAGGTAAACCGATAAAGTAGTTATCACGCAATGATTTGTCTTGTGTTGCGACGCCTGTTGCACAGTTGTTCAAATGGCAAATGCGCAAGTATTTGCAACCCAAAGCGACCATTGGTCCAGTGCCAAAACCAAAGCTCTCAGCGCCTAAAATGCCGGCTTTTACGACGTCTAAACCTGTTTTGAGGCCACCATCAGTTTGCACTCTGACCTTGTGTCTCAGACCGTTCTCAACCAAGGCTTGTTGTGTTTCTGCTAAGCCTAGTTCAAAAGGACTACCCGCATACTTGACTGAGGTTAGTGGACTGGCACCTGTGCCGCCGTCGTAACCAGAAATAGTAATCAGGTCTGCATATGCTTTGGCAACACCTGTCGCAATCGTTCCTACACCCGGTTCAGACACTAATTTGACTGATATTAATGCCTTTGGATTGACTTGTTTAAGGTCAAATATTAACTGAGCCAAATCTTCAATTGAATAAATATCGTGATGTGGTGGTGGTGATATAAGGGTCACGCCCGGCACTGAAAAACGCAGCTCCGCGATATATTTATTCACTTTATCACCCGGCAATTGTCCACCTTCACCTGGTTTTGCGCCTTGCGCAACTTTGATTTGAATCACACTTGCATTCATTAAATAGTGCGGTGTGACGCCAAAACGACCTGATGCGACTTGCTTTATTTTAGAGTTCTTTTCGGTATTGAAACGCGCAGGATCTTCGCCCCCCTCACCAGAGTTGGACTGTCCACCCAAGCGGTTCATTGCAATGGCTAAGGCTTCATGAGCTTCTGGGCTCAAAGCACCAATAGACATGGCAGCAGTATCAAAGCGTGGGAATAAGCTTTCGGCTGATTCGACTTGGTCGATATCAATTGCAGTTTCGGCCAGCTTTACTTGCATCAAATCACGTAGATGAGATGGCGCACGATCATTCACCAAATCACGGAAAACGGTGTAATCACTATATAAACCGCTGACCACTGCCTTTTGCAAAGAGGTTACAACATCAGGATTGTAAGCATGGTATTCACCGCCGTGCACGTACTTAAGCAGGCCACCGTGCGAAATCGACTTGCGTTTTAACCATGCGACACGGTTAAGGTTTATCAGGTCTTGTTCAAAGTCAGTAAATGTCGCACCTTGGATGCGACTCGGCACACCTGCAAAGCAGACGTCTATGACCTCTTTGTTAATCCCCACCGCTTCGAACAACTTAGAGCTGCGATAGCTAGCGATAGTGCTGATACCCATTTTGGACATTATTTTGTAAAGGCCCTTATTGATGCCTTTACGATAGTTGATGACCGCTTGGCTTGCCGTCATATCAATTTCTTTTTGCTCGACCATTTGTTCAATGGTTTCATACGCCAAAAATGGATATACCGCTGTCGCTCCCAAACCAATCAGCACAGCAAAGTGATGTGGGTCTCTAGCAGACGCTGTTTCTACCACTATATTGGCATCGCAGCGCAGCCTATTGTCGATTAAACGACGTTGTACAGCGCCTACTGCCATTGCTGCAGGGACCGGCAACCGGTCTTTTGCGATGTCACGGTCAGACAAAATAACAAACGCTGCTTTGCGTTCTCTAACCGCTTCTTCTGCTTGTGCACAAATCCGGTCTATCGCGGCTGCTAAGCCCTCGCTGGGCAAGTAATTTAGCGAGATCACTTCAGAATGATAGAACTTAGGGTCAAACTCGCGAAGTTGTTTTAAATCGGTGTACATTAAAATGGGTGATTCGAACAAGACTCGATGCGCATACCCACTGGTCTCTGCAAACACATTTTGCTCGCGACCAATACACGTTGCTAATGACATCACGTGATTTTCACGCAGCGAATCAATCGGCGGGTTGGTAACTTGTGCAAATTGCTGACGGAAATAGTCATATACATTGCGTTGGTTGGATGACATTACCGCCATTGGCGTATCATCACCCATTGAACCAACGGCCTCTTGACCATCTTTTGCGAGGACTTTGATAATTTGCTGCATCTCTTCATAGCTGTAGTTAAACATTTTATGAAAAGTAGCCATCATATCGTCGTCAAATGCACGCACACCCAGTTTTTTCGCATCTAGTTTTTCGATGGGCACCAAGCGTCGAATATTAGTCTCTAACCATTCGCCATATGGATGACGTGACTTGAGGTCTTCATCAATTTCATTTGAACGCCAAATCTTTCCTGTCTTGGTATCAACCGCAAGCATTTCGCCAGGACCGACACGTCCTTTTTCGATAACACTTTTTTGGTCATAATCCCAAATACCGACTTCGGAGGCGAGGGTAATCAGTCCATCATCGGTAACGACATAGCGAGCAGGTCGCAGACCGTTTCTATCAAGATTACAAGCGACATGACGACCATTAGTTAATACTATCCCCGCTGGGCCATCCCAAGGTTCCATGTGCATGGAGTTAAACTCGTAAAAAGCGCGTAAGTCTTTGTCCATCGTCTTATTGTTTTGATAAGCAGGCGGCACCAACAAACGCATTGCCCTAAACAAATCCATGCCCCCTGCCAAAAACAGCTCGAGCATATTATCTAATGAACTAGAGTCAGAGCCGTGAGTGTTAACAAAAGGAGCTGCATCTTCCAAATCAGGAATAAGCGGCGTCGCAAATTTGCTCGCACGGGCTTTGGCCCAATCGCGGTTTGCTTTGATCGTGTTGATTTCACCATTGTGCGCCAAAAATCTAAACGGCTGTGCTAGTGGCCATTTTGGCAAGGTATTGGTTGAAAAGCGTTGATGAAAAACACATATCGACGATTGCAAATTCTCATCGGCAAGATCAAGGTAAAAGGTAGGCAAGTCCTTTGGCATTACCAAGCCTTTGTATATGGTTACTAACGCAGACAAACAAGCCACATAAAAGTCTTCGTCATGGATCATGCGTTTTTCTGCGCGTCGACGCGCCATAAATAACCGACGTTCGATATCTGGACTGCGCCAGCCACTGGGTGCATTCACAAATATTTGTTCTATCTGTGGCACGCCTTCTTTTGCAAGGTCACCTAACACGGCATGATTGACGGGCACTTCACGCCAACCCAATACCGTTAGGGTTTCGCGTTGTATTTCTTCAACTAGAATTTGTCGGCCTTGTTCGGCCAGCGCTTTATCTTGGCTCAAAAATATCATACCGACGCCATACACGCTGGCAAGTTTCCAGCCTTTTTGCTGGGCGATATTCTGAAACAGTGCGTCTGGTTTTGCTAATAATAAGCCACAACCATCACCTGTTTTGCCATCGGCAGCAACACCGCCTCGGTGTTGCATGCGGTCCAAGCCTTCAATTGCAGTTTTGACTAATTGATGACTCGCGTGGCCTTGTGTGTGAGCAATTAGGCCAAATCCGCAGTTATCTTTAGAATCATTGGGATGATACAGACTCATATAAATTCTCCTTCCGCGACATTTTTAGTCGGGACATGCGTCGTCCGTGGACATTACTTACTCGTAAAAGTACTCGATTAATATTCGGCAATGAAAATTGCCTAATCACACGATCTTATTATTTTAGTTTTCTGCGTTAGATTTTGTGGATACTTGTTTTTATGATTATTAGTATCGAATGTTTATTCATTCCTCCAAGCGGGCTCAACAAAATACCTATTTTTGATAATTAAATCAATTATAACCAATGCCTATACTTGCATTTATTTAATGAATGCCATGTAAATCAATGAAAATAATAGTTAATATTAAAAACATGCATATCTTATATTTTACCGCATAAAAATGAATTTAGTATTTTTGGCGTCAAAATTAGGATGAACTGTGCAAAAGCGTAAAAATTAGCTGCCATTATGCCCGCGCATATTTATTAATAATTTTTGCATGAGTTGATGCTCTGCAGTCGAGTATTTAGCTATTTCGGTACTGACATAGTCAAAAATCATATTTTCACTTATTTTGCTTTCTTGGTAAAGTACAAGCCTTGTTGTCTCCACGAAGCCTTCTTTTTATATGCAACTAAAAACACCCCCTGATTCTTGGGCGATTAAATTTGCTCAGTTTGTTGATCGTTTTGGTACATTAAAAGTCAGTATTATATTTGTTGTGCTTACCTTGGTAGTCACCTTGGTAGGATCATATTTCATACGCTTGAGTCTGGGCAGCCAAGCTCACTTCGACGACTTTATCAGTGCCATCATTTTGACCATGATCAGCGCGCCATGGGTCTTATACTTCTTTAGTGAACTGATAAAGCAGCTAGAGCATTCGCGCATCAACCTTGAAGAAGCCGTTAATCAACTAGAACGTCTGCGCAAGCATGACGTTATTCTCAATCGTGAATTACAAAACAATATTAGACAGCTTAACTATGAAATTGAGCAACGAAAAAATGCGCAACTAGAACGTGAAAGTGTGTTTGAAGAGCTAGAGCGCGAAATAAAAGAAAAGTCAGAACAAGAGATGCAAGCGCGCAGGTTATCTACCCTGACACGCTCTATTATTGATGCTTCGCCCGACCTTATCTATTACCGTAACGAAGAAGGCCGTTTTGCTGGCTGTAACCGAGTCGCTGAACAAGTTGTGGGTAAAACCGAAGCAGAGCTTTTGGGCCTAACACCTCACGAGGTCTACGACGAAGATCTGGCTAGACAGGTTGCCGCGAGCGACCACGAAGTGCTCGAGACTAACGCTAGTCTAACCGAAGAGTTATGGCTGCGGTTTGCTGACGGGCGTCGCCGTTACTTTGAAATGCGCAAGGTGCCATTTTTTGACCAAGATGGCCGTCGCTTAGGCTTATTAGCCTTTGGTCGAGACATGACAGAACGCAAACAGGCCGAAAGTGCCATCGCAAAAGCCAGCAAGGACAAGACACGCTTTGTGGCAACCATCAGTCACGAACTTAGAACCCCGTTAAACGGCATTGTTGGGCTAAGTCGCATGCTGCGTGACACCAAATTGAGCAAAGAACAATTTGATTGGGTCAGCACAATTTATGCGAGTGCCATTACGCTGGGTAACATATTCAATGACATCATTGATTTAGATAAGCTTGACCGCGACAAGATTGAGATTGATCTAAAGACCGTCAACGTCAGAGACTTTACTAACGAAATTACCAGTATCATAAAGCTGCTAGCAGCGGATAAAGGCTTAAACTTTACGTCCGAAATAATCGAACCTATTCCCATGGCTATTGAAGCGGACGGCACGCGTCTAAGGCAAATCTTGTGGAATATCTTATTTAATTCAATCAAATTTACACCAAAAGGCTCGATCAAGCTCAGTGTTTCTGGCAAACCGCTAGGGGCCGGCCAAGTCGAAGTTACCTTCAAGGTGACTGACACGGGTGTCGGGATTCCAGAGCAGGATTTAGAGAATATATTTGCGATGTATTTTCAAGTCGACCATCCAGATCACCAAACAGCCACAGGCACCGGTATTGGTTTGGCGATATGCAAACAAATGGTTGATAAAATGAACGGCAAGATATTGGTTCACTCTGAAGTCGGCAGGGGCACCTGTTTTGAGATTGTTTTGCCTGTTGCATTAGGCAAAGCAAGAGTGCAACAAGCAACGCTAGAGGTGGTCGGCTTAAATATCTTACTAGTAGAAGATATCGAGCTAAACGTAATGGTAGCCAAAGCGTTGTTGGAAAAATTAGGACAGCACATTGATGTCGCGATGACCGGTACAGAAGCAATTGCGATGGCCCGAGCAAAAGAATACGACTTGATATTATTGGATATTCAGTTGCCTGATATGTCCGGGTTTGAAGTTGCGCGTATCTTGCACGAAGAGGAGTTGGTGCTGCAGACACCTATCGTTGCATTGACGGCTAACGTTATCAAAAAACGCGAAGAATACCTACAAAACGGAATGGATGACATTATCGCCAAACCGATCAAGAAAAGCCGCGTTATTGAAGTGTTTAATGAGTTGTTCAGTGATACGGATGCGATGGAAGCGACGCCGCAAATGTCTGAAATTAAAAACACGCCAAAACTCAATAATATTCTCGATACCGACATGTTAGAAATGTTGGTTGATACAATTGGCGAAGAGATGGTGCGCACCAGTTTGGGCGTTTTCCAAGAAAAGATCCCTGAGTATATGGAGTTGTTAAAAGTATCCCTAGCGGCAAATGAAAAAGAAGAAGTATGCTCTCAAGCGCACAAGATAAAAGGTGCAGCAAGCTCAGTTGGCCTGGCAAGAGCGCAAAAAACAGCAAACAAAATTCAAGAAGGCGATCACCCTGCATGGTGGGAAAATGTACAAGATTGGGTCGAAGAGCTTGAAATGGCTATTCAACAAGACGTTGATCACTTGTTTGAATGGCTAAACAGCAAGCAAATAGACGATTAAGGCTACATTAAGAAAATAGTGGCTGTGCCCAAGAAGGCGAAAATACCCACCACGTCAGTAATGGTGGTCAAAATAACACTACCCGCAAGCGCGGGATCAATTTTTAAACGTTTCATGATTATCGGCAGTGTCGCACCCGCGAGTCCTGCCGCGACCATGTTCATCATCATCGCAAAGGCAATCACACCGCCTAATGCGTAGTCTTGCTTCCAGATCGCAATCACAGAAGCAATAAGAACGGACCAAATAACACCGTTCAAAAAACCGATGGCGAGCTCTTTGCGCACTAACCATAATGAGTTGCTTGAGGAAACATGACCCAGTGCCATGCCTCGGATCACTAATGTCAGCGTTTGATTACCTGCCACTCCGCCCATGCTGGGCACAATGGTATTCAAAATCGCTAGCACCGCTAATTGACTCAGCGTTGCCTCAAACATATCCGATACTGCCGCCGCTAACAATGCGGTAATTAAGTTGACACCCAACCAAACTGAACGCCGTTTGGTACTTTGACCAACGGGTGCAAAGGTATCTTCTTCGTCATCCAAACCGGCCATGCTCATCATTGAATGTTCGGCGTCTTCGCGAATGATATCGACCACATCATCAATTGTAATACGACCCACTAGGACGTTGTTTTTGTCTACAACGGGAGCAGACAACCAGTCATAGCGTTCAAACATGCTAGCCACTTCGCTATCTGGCATTTCAACTGAGATGGTTTCGGCTTCTTCGTCCATTATTTCTGAGACGCTAGTATCAGGGAAAGTTGTCAGTAGTTTGGTAACTTTTACTGTGCCCAACAAATTGTCTTCACGATTAACCACGTAGAATTCGTCGGTGTTTTCGGGCAATTCCCCTTTTAATCGTAAGTATCGTAAAACCACATCGACGGTTACGTCTGCGCGCAACGTAATAGTGTCGGTGTTCATGATAAAGCCAGCCGTCTCTTCACCATAAGATAGCGCTTTTTCGGCGCGCACCCTATCTTGTGTGTCCATCGACATCAAAATACTTTGTAACACGTCGTCGGGCAGGGAGCTTAGCGTTTCTGCTAGATCATCGGTATCCATATCTTCGAGTGCGTCTACAACACTCGACGGTATCATTTTGGAAATAACCCCGTTGCGCACGTCTTCAGAAAGTTCTTCTAAGACGTCACCGTGAAAGTCGGAATCAATTAACTGCCACAGTTCGTCGCGGGTTTTTGTTGGACTGGACTCAAGTAATAGGGCTACATCGCTGGGAGGAATGTCATGTAATAGCTTTCTAACGTGCACAAACGTACCGTCTTGCATTGCTTGGGCAATGTGTCGCAGTTGTTTTTGGATGCTGTTAGCTTCGAGAGTTTCAGCCATAACGCGTATGTAGGTAACTTCTTTGTTGTTAGTATAACCGAGAAATTAGCATAAATCGCTGTTCTGTATATATTTTAAATTTTTTGCATCCAAGTTTATAGAACAGGCGTTTGGTTTACATGAGGACATTATGGCCTCTGCGACGTAGTCAATATTGTATCGATAATGTAAATTTAATATGCTCAAAGGTTTCGTGCTAGCGCAGCGCCTACAGTTCAACCAGACGCCACTATCCAGTCGTGATTATGGACGGTGGACAAGCAAAAGGGTGTTTACATCATCCCCGTAAACACCCTTTTTATCTGTTTTAGCTCTGATTTAGCTCTGTTTTATAACAAAGAACGAATAACGTACTGCAATATACCGCCATGCCTAAAGTATTCGAATTCATTTGGCGTATCAATTCTAATGTCTGCATCAAAGCGAATGTCACTGCCATCTGCTTTGGTTACGATTACTGACACTTGTTTTTGACCTGCTTTGACCGCCTCTACACTAAATTGCTCAGTGCCATCTAAATCGTAGGTGTGTGCGCCTTCGTCAGGTTTGAATTGTAGGGGTAAAATGCCCATGCCGATCAGATTTGAGCGGTGGATTCGTTCATACGATTCGGCAATTACTGCCTTAATACCTAACAGTAAAGGACCTTTTGCAGCCCAATCTCGCGAACTTCCCGTGCCGTACTCTTTGCCAGCTATTACTACTAGAGGAATGTTTTGCTCGATGTAACTTTGCGCTGCTGCAAAGACGCTTGTCTCTTCTTGGCTAGGTTGCATGCGGGTAAATCCACCCTCTGTGCCAGGCGCGAGTTGGTTTTTGAGCCTGACGTTTGCAAACGTGCCACGCATCATGACTTCGTGATTTCCGCGGCGCGAGCCATACGAATTAAAATCGTTGGGCTCAACGTTGTGTTCAATCAAATAATCAGCGGTCGGTGTATTTTTGCCAATAGAACCAGCGGGTGAAATGTGGTCGGTAGTGACGCTGTCTGCCAGTTTTAACAAACATCGTGCTTTGTTAATAGCGATAGTTGCTTGGGGTTCTTTGGGCATGTTGTGAAAAAACGTAGGTTTTTTGACATAAGTACTATCTGGCCAGTTGTAGATGCTGTCATCGACGGTTTTCAGTTGATCCCATATTTCACCGCCGTCATAAATGTCGCCATATTTATCTGCAAACATCGACTCTTGTACAACGTCGACAACGATGTCCTGAATTTCTTCTTGGCTGGGCCATACGTCTCGCAAATAAACGGGCTTGCCTTCTTTATCAGTACCTAAAGGCTCTTTGACAATGTCTATTTTCATGTTACCCGCCAATGCATACGCAACCACTAGCGGTGGAGAGGCTAGATAGTTAGCTTTTACATCGGAATGAATGCGTCCTTCAAAATTACGGTTTCCTGACAACACTGACGTGACGTTTAATTTGCCTTCTCTAATGGCATCGGAAATAGGTGTTGGCAGCGGGCCAGAGTTACCGATGCAGGTTGTGCAGCCATAGCCGACCAAATTAAAGCCCATTTGATCCAGTTCTTTAGACAGGCCAGCCTTGTTTAAGTATTCGGTGACAACCTGAGACCCGGGTGCAAAGCTTGTTTTTACCCAAGGTTTGACCGTCAATCCCAAGGCGTTGGCTTTTTTTGCAAGCAGCGCGGCTGCCACCAGTACCGACGGGTTTGAGGTATTAGTGCAGCTTGTGATAGCAGCAATGACCACTGCACCCTCGTCAAGCGTAAAGTCCTGTCCTTTATAGTGGCACTTGATACCATCTGACTGTGGGTTATCAGCAGGTCCGCCTTCACCCACAAAGCGCTCTTCTTGCTTGTCCTCAGGTTCTAATGCCAGCTGTTTTTGTTCGTTTAACCAACGCACGTAAGCGTCAGCTGCTTGATCAAGATTAATTCTGTCTTGCGGTCTTTTCGGGCCCGCAATGGCAGGCACAACTGCGCCCAAATCCAAGGTTAAGGTCGCATGATAAACAGCATCTTGTTGGGCTTCACTGCCCCACATACCTTGTGCTTTAGCGTAGGCTTCAATAATGTTGAGCTGTGCAGGACTGCGTCCGGTCAACTTTAAGTAGGTAAGCGTCTGCTGGTCAATTGGAAACAAGCCGCACGTTGCACCGTATTCTGGCGCCATGTTTGAAACAGTGGCGCGGTCTGCCACCGTAAGATGCTGCACGCCATCACCAAAGAATTCTACAAATTTGCCCACTACGCCAAATTTACGTAATTGCTCGGTTACCGCTAGCACCATATCGGTGGCGGTTGTGCCAGCAGGCAATTGACCGTTTAGTTCCATGCCCACGACTTCAGGAATCAGCATGGTAACAGGTTGTCCTAGCATGGCGGCTTCTGCTTCAATGCCGCCCACGCCCCAACCCAAGATACCTAGACCATTAATCATCGTGGTATGGGAGTCTGTGCCCACCAATGTATCAGGATAGAGTAAAGGGGTCTCATGGTCATCGTCGACAAACGTAACACGCGCCAGATATTCTAGATTTACCTGATGCACAATACCTTTCCCTGGCGGCACTACTTTAAAGTTGGTAAAAGCGCTTTGTCCCCATTTCAAAAATTGATAGCGTTCTTTATTACGCGCTACCTCGATTTGGGTATTTCGTTTAAATGAATCTGCTTTGCCATATTCATCCACCATGATGGAGTGGTCGATGACCAGATCAACGGGTTTTAGCGGGTTTATCTTTTTGGGATCGCCGCCCAGATCCAGCATAGCATCGCGCATTGCCGCGAGGTCTACGACCGCCGGTACTCCCGTAAAATCTTGTAAAATAACGCGCGACGGCACAAATGCAATTTCGGTGTCTGATTTAGCAGAGGTATCCCATTTGGCCAATGCACTAATGTCTTGTGGTTGCACATACTGCTCATCAGCATGACGCAACAGGTTTTCTAATAAAATCTTAGCCGTCAGCGGCAGCCTGCTGATGTTGGCGTCAACACTTGCTAAATCGCAGTACTGATAAGCTTTGCCATTAATAGTTAAATTTGATAAGTGCTTTTGTGATACAGCCATTGTCGATTTTCCTTAATTAGTGTGCGGGCAAATTTTCGCCGTCATACTCTTCACAATCGAGCAACTGCTCAACGCTTAATGAGCAACGCACTGTTTTGCTGGGCCAGTCTATGGCTTGAACATGCTGTACGGGCACTAACACTTTGTTGCCAGAGGCTAGCCAATTTTTGGTGTCGATAACCAGGTACTTTAAACGCCAGTCTTCGGTGTCCCAGATAAAATCATGCACGTGGCCTTTGTTGCCATTGGTCGCAGCCACATCGTAATCGGCTATCTCTTGAGCTGAGCGCAAGTGATTTTCTTTCTTTTCGTAGTCCTCTCTTTCGCTCACGGGAGGGTTGATGTCTCTTTCAACAAGCGACATTGGAAATGCGTATTCGCCCCATGCCCCTGGACCTGTCCAATAATAACCGTAGCCGAAGTAATCAAAATACAATTTCTCAAACTCCCGAGACACTGTCTCTTCCTCTTCTACTTTAGGGCAGTTTCGGACTAACTCTTGAGACATCGATACTTTGAGTTTTACGTCTTCCCGGTCAAACCCTAACAACGAAATTGGGCTAACCAACACGCGTTGACTAAGCGGCATCCAACGATGTGTATCGATCACCAAAAAACGGACTGTCCAATGTTGATCGTCAAAATAAATATCTTCAATTCTACCTAATTCGCCGTCTACTGCGTCGACGTGGGTTGATGATAGTGTGATTGAACTTATTAACATGTGCTCCTCCTAAACGATAGAATATGCATCAATAAATCCCTTATATAGCCAGCGGATATTAAAGATGCGATATTTTACATTGCTGTTTACTGTGAATGATCGTAAACCAGTGTCTCGATAAATCGAGAGATGATCAATCAGAAAAATACAATTCCGTTTTAAATACAACAAAAAATAGTTACAACTCTAATTAATAATATAGTGCAATAATGAATTAATGCAACGTCAACACCGTGGACTATGACTAAAAATTAGGACGAAAGTTTAGGTTTTGCAAGTTTTTGAGCGTGAAATAAACCACAGGAGTGTGGTTTTACGCAGAGTGGCGCCTTTGAAATACAAACATCGTTGAGCGTTTGACAAGGACGCGCAGCGTTGTCAAAAGAGGCGATGAGGACGTACTTACTGGTTTTCGTTGAAACGGTTTTGGATAAGATCTTGTATGGCCGACATTGCTTGTGGTGCATCTTCACCTTCGCACGTGACCAATATTTGCTTGCCTTGACTACTTTCCAACATCATTAATGCTAAGACACTATTGGCCGGTGCTTCTTTGTCGTCTTGTGTCAATTGTATACTGGATGAATATTGATTGGCCAGTTGCACTAATTGGGTTGCGGCGCGCGCATGCAGGCCCAACTTGTTAACGATGGTCATGGTTTTTTCTAGTTTCACGTCTTATTTACCATTTATGTCGATGTTTTTTGGAAGCGCTGGCAGTGTTTCAGGGCGTTTTGTCTCGCGATGACGAATTTGTACATCGCCATGAATCGAGCGAAAGTTATTGGCTAAGGTTTCGGCGACGTAAACAGAGCGATGTTGGCCGCCGGTGCAGCCGATTGCAATCGTGACATAACTGCGATTATTGCGTTCTAAATGCGGTAGCCAAGTCGAAATGAGGTTTTGGATTTGCCAAATAAATTTAGTCACCAATGGTGCTGCCCCCAAAAACACCTTAACCGCATCGTCAAAGCCTGTTAACGCTTTTAAATCAGGCTCCCAGTGTGGATTTGGCAAAAAACGCGCATCAAACACATAGTCAGCATCTTTTGGAATGCCGTATTTAAACCCAAAAGATTCAAATACCATGACCAAATTAGTGCTTTTTTTACCTAATACTCGCTCTCTTATTAGCTCGGACAATTCGTGCAGTGAGAGATTGTCGGTATTAATATAGAGGTCGGCTTTTTCGGCCACTGGGATCAAAATTTCTCTTTCTGCTTCGATTGATTCTGATAATGAAATATTCAGTTTATTCAAAGGGTGCAAGCGTCGCGTCTCACTGTAACGTTTGATCAAAACTTCGTCACTGGCGTCTAAATACAATATAGTGACGTCCCAAATGTCGGGCAAAAAATCGACTATTTCACTGAATTCTTCGGCGATTTTTGGAATGTTTCTGACATCAATGCTCACGGCAACGTTTTCGTTTTCACTGGCGGCGGTGTGGGTTAGGGCAGGAAGTAAGCTGACAGGGATATTGTCAACACAATAGTATCCCAAATCTTCGAGTGCTCTCAATGCAATAGACTTCCCTGATCCAGAGCGACCGCTGATGATAAAAAGGTTCATGAGATGTCCTTTCCTTGGTTTATGCTAGGGCTTGAAGTATTTGGTCTTTATCAGTCGCGACTCTGATCGCCTTGACAACCGTTTTGTCGCTAAGTTTTTTTGCAATAGTCGCTAAGGTTTGTAAATGCGCTTCGGTTTGTTGGTTCGGGACCAAAATGGCAAAAAATATATCCACAGGGCGATTATCAATCGCGTCAAACTCGATGGCTTGCTCGCTGGTCACAACAATTGCCATGACATCGTCAATTCCGTCGATGCGTCCGTGTGGAAGCGCAATACCATTGCCAATGCCTGTGCTGCCCATCTTTTCACGTTGCAGCAGGCTGTGCAAAACAGTGTCTTGGTCTAAACTTGGAAGTTCTTTGGCA
>Ga0115565_10001889_pt1 | contig 16744 bp, 20 predicted proteins | sample COGITO_mtgs_1105_FD_87199 | JGI IMG/M metagenome (GOLD analysis project Ga0115565, IMG submission 87199) | Pelagic marine microbial communities from North Sea - COGITO_mtgs_110530 | ecosystem: Environmental > Aquatic > Marine > Epipelagic | place: Germany:Helgoland, sampling site Kabeltonne... | reverse complement strand
TTTAATAACTCTCTTTTGAAAGGTTTAATTTTGATAATGCTGCATCTGGATTGTAAAGCGTCGATGACTTTTTGTATATTAGTGCAGCTGGCTAAAAAATGCATATTGTGACTATATTTATCGATACAATTCCTAAAAACTTGTTGGCTTTGTTCATTGATTAGGTCAATATCATCAAGTACAATAATTTTTTTTTTGAATGGGATATTAGACCTGGTTTGGCTGAATATTTTTACTTCATTTCTATAATATTGGATGCCCTGGTCTTTTAAATTATTAATAATAAGAACATTATGTTTTGGTATGTGATCTAAATTATAGTATTCGCGGATGGTAGCTTCAATTAAGGAAGTTTTACCGGAACCATTGTTACCAATAAGCAATATATTTAAATTGTTCATATCAATCATAGTTTTTAATAATTTGATATAATCGTGGTCAATAATAAAATCTGTATATTTTTGAGGTTGATATTTTTTTAAGAAGGGGGTATTCATAATATTATATATAATAGTTTTCGTTAAATAGTATTTAAGTTTATGTTATGGTAAATTATACAAATGGATTATTATAAAATATTAGAAATTGGCGATAAATCAACAAAAGATGAGATAAAGAAGGCTTATCGCAAATTATCATTGTTATATCATCCGGATAGACCGAAGGGGGATAATGAAAAATTTAAACAAATAAATGAAGCATATGAAACATTAAGCGACAATGAAAAGAAGATGCAATATGATATGAGACGTGTGGGGGGACAACAAGGGATGCATGGAGGGATGCGAGGAATGCCTTCACACCCGGAAGATTTTTTTAAAATGTTTTTTGGGGGGATGCCGGGAGGAATGCCTGGGGTGCATATGAATATGGGACCAATGAATCCAAATATACCACATGCGAATATAAATATGAGAAGAATGATGATGCCGGCGACTATACACAAAAAAATTAAAATAACAATATATGAGGCGTATGCTGGTATAAATTATCCCTTAGAAATAGAACGCGAGGTATTTGAGGAAGATGGTTTAATAAGGATAGAGGAGGAGAAAATATATATAAATATACCTAAAGGGGTAGATACAAATGAGATGATAATAATAAAAAATAAAGGTAATTGTAATCAAATGAAGAGATATGGGGATATAAAAGTTATGATTAATGTTGAAAATAATACGAAATTTAATAGACAGGGGTTGAATTTATATTACATACATGAATTGAGTTTGAAAGAAGCATTGGTAGGGTTTGATATAGAATTTAAACATATAGATGGTAAGAATTATAATATGAATCACAGTGGTAAGGGGGTTGTAAATCCATCATCACAATTAGTAATGGAAGGTATGGGCATTGAGAGGGGCGGTCATAAGGGTGCGTTAATAATAAAATTTAAAATAGAATTTCCGAAAGAATTAACAAATGAACAAAAAGCCGCTTTGTTAGAAATATTATAATATAAATAATTAACTAAATAATATTAATTATTTATGATACACGTTTGGTGGGAATATCCGCGCTAACAATATATATGGAATTTTCAGTTATAATGATATATTCTTTTTCAACTTTATAAATTTTGTTAATAGGGCTGGTATATTCTTCTTCGCTTTTTACAAGAAGTTTTTCTTCATTTTCTCTTACGCCAATTAGAACTTCTTTATCGCAAGAGGAAGTCCAATAATCAAACATTATGGGTTTATCTTCAACGATTGCTAATTTAGCACAATGTTGTAGTGTGGTTCCAGAAGGCAAAGTATAATTTGATCTGGATTCTGAGGAGGATTCAGCGACAGCGGACATTATAATTATATAATTAGATATTTATTTAAACTTTAAGTAGTTTATATAATAAAAAAATATTAATTGTAGTTATATGGATAAATTGGAAAGTAAAAACAATAATATAAATTTGTTGGATGTGAAAAATTACAATAACGAACTAAATTTAGATACATTTCATAGGTGTGTAAATATTTACATAAATATAGGGAATCATTGTGTTAAATATTTGTTGGGCAATTTAAAAACAACGAACAAAAAGTATTTAAATTTTATAATAAAAAGAGGTTTAACAACATTGGAGCACGTTCATAATTTATTATTTATATATACAAAAAATGATTATCTAATAAACCATCATTTAGAAAAGGCATATTTATATTATGTTGAATTTGTAAGTCAAATAGGAGAAGATACGAACCAATTTATAAAATTAAATTCGAAGGATGCGACACTATTTGTTTATAAAAAAACGATATATGATATAAATACGGAATATAAAAAGAATATGCGATTAACAACGGAGGATATGAAATTTGCGAATATGATGAAATATTTCACAGAAATATATAATGATGTTATTTTTAATATGATAACGTTAATGAACAATAATATGACAACGAATGTGGATAAATTGAATAAATATATGGAATATAATAAAAAATTCGAAAAGATAATATTGAATATATATGAAATATTTTTAAATAATGATTATAAAAATTTTATAAAAATAATAAGCGAATTTATAAATGATTTGGTGAAAAGGGATATAACAATATCGGCATACATAAAATATTTATTATTATTGACGAATAAATATAATAAGAAAAAGGTTACATATGATAATTTCAAAAGGAAATTGCACGATCCTAAACAGAATTCAGTATATAAAAAGACCCCATTGAAATACATAAATTGGTTAATGAGTTAGATTGAAACATTAATTTTTTTCTTACGAATTTTGGGTTGGTTTTTTTTCTTTTTAGGCGGAACATCGATATTTTGACTAATATTTGCGTATTGCGTTATAAATATGTTTTTTAAAAATTCATACACCTCTTTAAGGATGTTTTCATCACAGTGACCAACAATTAGAACACTACCGGTTCTAAAAATCATAAAGGATATTTCTCTACATATTCTTTTTTCTTTTTCTTTTTTTTTCAAATTATAACATTTATTTTTACAATCGCAGACGCCATTATATATATTATTATTTGGATTGTAATAAAATTTACATTGTACCCCAGGATATGAACAGGGGTCATATAATGAATGAATGTTATATTTAAATTTTAATAATTGGTGTAATTTTTGACGATTTATGTAAAACCCACAAGAGAAATTTGAATTGATGAGTACGTTTTCAATTAGTTTTTCATTATAAGAAACATTAGTATTAAGAATTTTAGACATAATAGAAGACAAATTGTCTAATGCTATAATTAAAGTCTTATCATTTTGAATACCAGGGATTTCTAATTTTCCGGTGTTGAAAATTTTTATATGTACTTCTTTAAAAATATTATCTTGAAGGATACGCAAAATAATGGCGAAACAATTATAGAAAGCACCTTTTGTCTTTTTTCTAAAATTATTAAGGTCTTTTTTGGAAATGCCGATGTCTACTTTACGAACATCTTTATATTTTGTTTCGGTAATGAGTTCTTTTATTATGTCGCAAGATCTATTTTTTTCTTTCTCTATCTTTTCATTAAGTTTGGTGGTTTCTTCAATACTACAACAATTGAATTTCATTGATTTTTTAAGTATACCGGATTGTGGCGACCAGTAATCCATGACTGGTATATCCCAAAATGTGCTTTCTAAATTAATATTTGTCTGATTTAAAAATGCTATTTTAGTTTTTGTACTTATGTATATATCGGTACATTTCACAGTATAAGCTGGTTTTTTTGTATCGGTTATCTTTAAATTGGGTTTAGAATTAACTGTAAAGTTTTCCCATTCGGTATTTAAAGAAGTCATATTAAATAAACAATATTGGAAGCTTTAAATCAATTTTATAATTACACATATATTAATAATAAATTATGTTATTCTTAATATATAATGGAAAAAACCGTTTCATTTAGCAATTATGGTGTTAAAAAAAATACACAAAAAACAAAAAAAATAATAATTGACCAAATATTAAAAGAGTACGAGTTGAAAAGAAATCATTTTAATCCTACTATGCGGTCGCCTAATCTTTTCAACAATAGATTGAATCAACGTATGAAGCTATATTATTCATCTTTGATGAAATTGTGAATTATAACCATTGTATAATCAATGATATATCTATCTTTTATATTTTTATTATGCAATATAAATTCCATCTCATCTAACCATTTCCTTTTTAGTATATTTTTTTTGTTATGTATTAAATATAAAAAAAATTTAATCACAAATTGTCTCGGTTGAACATTGAAAAAAACGCATTTTTTGTAGATATATTCCCGCGTGTCCTTATCCTTCGTTTTATTCATTTTTTTCAAAAGTTTTACCCAAAAATTATCTTTAATAACATTAATATTTATCGTATGATTCGTATGATTCGATTGTATATAATTTATCATACTTCTTATATCCGACTTGAAATAATGTTGTATAGACAATAATTGATTTTGTGTTATATTTATATCTTCTTGTTTCACTATATCTAATAAAAAATGCGAAATGTCTTTTTTGGGTAATTGACAAAATCTCAATCTAACAAATTCATTTTGTAGAGATACATCTATCCTACTTATATAATTACAAATTAAACAAAAACGTATATCTACAATATATTGTTGTATCAAATACCTTAATGCTTGTTGGGCATTCTTCGTCATGTAATCAACTTCGTCCAATATTACGAATTTAATACCTTCTCCAAATAAAGTTTTAGTATCTACAAAGGCCTTTATATGATTTCTAATTATATCTATACCTCTATCATCCGAAGCATTTAAATGTATTTTCAAACCCTTTCTCTTTTGACCATTCTTTTCTTGATAAGCATCTATTAAATTAATAATAGTTGTCGTCTTACCAGTTCCAGGCGGTCCATAAAATAATAAATTAGGGAAATTATTAGTTTCTATAACATTAGTTAATAATCTTTTATTCATTGGTTCCAAAACTATGTCTTCAAATTTAGTGGGTCTATATTTTTCAACCCAAGGACTATTCTTAATCATTATTATTATTCAAGTATAAATTTTTAAATATTAATAATTTATATATATATTAATATGGCTTCAGTTGCAGAAAAATCTATAAAAACCGCAATATTTTGTTTCGCACGAATGAACCCGCCCCATATAGGACACGGAAAATTAATAACATCCATGTTCGCAATTCAAAGAAGTATCCAGGATGAAGATAAAAATGCCGATATATTTATTTATTTACAAGGAAAAAGTGATGATCAAAATAGCAAAGTAAAAAGAAAACCCAGTGAAAGAAAAGATCCATTAAAATTTGAGGATAAACGGAGATTTGTTGAACAATATATTGAGTATTCTTTACAAGATGCAGGCAAGGATGATACTTGGTTCATTAAATCGGAATTTTCCGCGCAAAAGGCTTTCGATGAAATTAAAGCAAAAGAAAAGGGATACACAAGATTTTATTTTTTAATGGGTGCTGATAGACGAGATGCTTTTAGTTCCCCTGATTTTGAAACTAAGACTTACACTCCTATGTATAAACATATCGCAAATGAAGGTTTAAATTGGGCAAAAAACAACGGTATACCAACTCACGATAGTGATTTTATAATAAAACAAAGAAAATTTTATCAAACAGAGGAACGTGACGGGGATAGAAAACACGAAATACATTTAAATAATTTTGAACATGATTACCTTTTGAGTTCTTATGCTGGTATGATATTTCCATTAATAGAAGATAATACTGTTTTGGCTGTTATAAATCCGCGCGTTATACATCGTTATCACTTGAATATAGATGGTGACAAAATTGAAAGAGACCCAAAATCAGTTTCCGCCACTGAAGTTCGCGCTTTGATAAATAATTATGTATTTAGTTTTACCAAAGAACAATATGATGGCGCTAAGCTCCAAGATAAAGTGCGATTCTATGCGGATGAGCATAAAAAAGCCACATTCAAAGACATATTGGATTTTTTATTACGACAAGGATATTTTGGAAAAACCTCCATAGATCAACAAAAAGCGTTAATAATGGATATGATTGTAGAGATAAAATATTCATTATCCGGGAATTTAAAAGAATCATTTGGATATATTGATTCAACGGCAGAAGCAAGAAGAAGTCGTCGCGAATCTATGGAAAAGAAAAGCAAAGGCGCCAAAATACCAGATGATATTAAAGTATTGTCTTATAACGTTTGTTGGGAATGTTCAGAACCAAAAAAAGGATGGTTTAATAAAGATATAAATTACTATGAACCAGATATGAGAAATACACCGACGTATAAGATAGAAGGGGATAAAGCAATAATGACCTCATTGGGCGATCAGAAAAAGGGTCTAGAATATATGTGTAATAAAGATGTTCAAAGATGTCGTAGAAACATAGGCTCTATCATAGAAAATGGGAAATATGATTTAGTAGGTATGCAGGAATATATTCCTCATCACGATGCAAGATGGATGTACGATGAACATTACTCATTGGTTACATCAACTATTTTTTTACCTATTTTTTTACCTATTGGGAAAATAGAGAAACCAGTATTAATAGGTTCTTTATTTAATAAAGAAAGATTTGATTTGATAAATCATGTTGGTGGAGAATTTTTAATTACAAAAAAAGATAGGAATACAAAGAAGGTAACGGAGAATGCAAAAGACGGTCGTCCTTTTTTAATATTGCATTTGATTGATAAATATACGGGACAAGAAATTTTATTTATAAACGCACATATGCCCCAAACATGGAGTATTCCCGGGAAAGAATCAGAAGAAAAAGCAAAAAATATATATCAAGCAATTAATAAAAAAATTGATGAAATAAAAGAGGATGTAAAAGATGCTAAGGATTTGAGAATAATATTAGCTACCGATTCTAACGACCAACATAATTTTGTTCATAAGGACAATTTTCTTAAACATATAAAGATATTAAATATGCCAATGCGTTATGGTAGTAACTACAAAAAAACATGTTGTACAACCGTGGTAGAAAAAATCCTTGATAAGGGGCGTCAAGAGAGAAGAATAAGGTATGGAGATGCTATATTAGATTCAGCAAGCGAGAATGAAAGTTTTACGTATTCATATCCCGCGGAAATAGAAAATGAACCTTATTCTGACCATGCTCCTATAGCCACAGAATTAAAAATAGTAGAAAACCCTAAACCGTTTAAATGGCCTGAAGACCAGACGTGGGCAGAAGAAATGGGTAAAGGTTATTCAGAAGGAAATAACCCATTTACGGATACAGTGTTTGGAGGTCGTATAAAGAAAAGAACAAGAAGACGTAAAAGAAAAAGAACAAGGAGAAAAAAGAAAAGAAAAAGAAGACGTACAAAGAAAAAGCGTAAAAAACGTCGTAAAAGAAACAGAACAAAAAGGCGTTAATTATTATTCATAATCCATGTATTTACAGGACCTAAATAAGGTCTTACATTAACATATTCTCTACATCTATCAATATTTTTAGAGTATATTGTATATAATGACCAAGAAAATCCTTGTGTATTGATATAATTAGATGACGCTTCATATAAAGGCATTGGATTTGGAAATATTTTGCGTTCTAAAAATTTAGAAGGATATATAGTTCCTTCATTCGTAAGCACACCAATTGGGATATTGGATATATCTATAGATTTTGTTTTAAATACTTTCATATTGGGTCTAATAGGATTATTAATTCGGTTTATTATATTCCTTTCACCAGCCCATTTTTTTGGAAATTTCCACCTTGTAACCCTATAGTATAATTTTATAGGATTTTTATTAAAATTATCACGAATGTCTTTTATAAGGGTATATAATGGTTTATTTGTTATAAAATTATTTCCTACATAGGAGTAAATAATTAAACTAATTTCTTCTGGTAATTCATTCATATTACTTGGTAATATTATAATTAATAAATTTGTAAACATCTGATTTGTGTTTAAACCAATAATAACCATTAATTAAACCAATGATTCCACCTACAATAGCTTGTTGTATTGTATGACATTTAAAATACAATCTACTGTAAGGAATAATAAGCGCCAATAATACATATATAAAATACAGTGCGGTATTCTTACTTTTGTTATCTATTAATTCTAAAATTTTATATGTACTAAAAAATAAAGCTGCTGCTGAATGTCCTGAAGGCATACCATATGATTTTGGTTGAACATTTTTATTATTTGCCCATATACCACAATTGAGCGCACCTTTAGGTCTCGCACCGGAACCAATAATAGGATATTTTTTATCGCCCAATAAAGGTTTTGCTATTATATATTTCAAAATATAATTCAGCTGTTCTTCTACTAATATACCTACAAATAAATAAGGATCTTTTGTTATCAAAGAAAATACTAACATTAGTCTTGGATACGCCCTCAATAAATTTAAAAGAAAGTCTTTCATATATCATTTATAGATATTAAAATATCTTAATCCACAATATCCGCAATATTTTTTTGATAGGTCATCATCACTACACGCAGTATCCCTAATCCAATTATGTTTACATTCATTATATAATCTTGTGTCTAATCCGCGTATTTTATTTCTCAACTCTTTGATTTTAATTTTGCATTTTTCTATTTCTTCCAAGGTCGCAACCCTTTCTGTTAATATATAGGTTATTTCGCTCATTAACAAATAACAAGGTATATATTTAATTCAATTTTAAATTGAATTAAATTAGTTGATATTATATGAAGTTATTTAATGTTGTTTAATATTCGGGATTATGTTTTTTGAATAAACATCCGTGTGAATTTAAACCGTTAATGGGATTAATGCTTTTTGGATTTTGTTTATCTGTTCCAGACATCCATATTTTCATAATACAAAAAGATTTTTTAGGAGAGATTGTAATTCCATTAACATTATTTACAAAATCTTCATCCGAGGATATGGTGTTTCCGGCGACAACTTTTAATAAATCATTCCAAACACTACATACTTGTTTATTCATAATTTTAAAGGAAAAACACCCCCCTTTACTATTTCGTTTATCTTCCCAGGTCGGGTTTATACCTTCTTTCATTACAAATAACATACAATTGTTAATCATTGTTTGGGGTATGGTATTAATAACAGCTATAACCTCTTCAACCGTTTCAAATTCTACAATATTAATATAACTTTTAAGCGTCCAATCTGTATCGTGTGGTAAATGTGCCCACAGAACCCATTTATCACTTAAATGATGTTTTGTTTCGTTGGAGAATTTATCAACTGCTGTTGATTGTGCCATTTCCATTATGATATTATAAAAGAGTTTTTATTTAAACTATTTTATAATATAATTAAATATTTTCATCAGTCACCACTTCATAATAATCAGCGTTATCATTTCTTAATATAATATAATCGTTATTCTTAATTTCAAACATTTTAACATTGTTATCCATAATTTTTAAAACATAATCTTTATCGGTAATATCATATGAAAAATATTTTAACATAAACCATATCAAGAACTTTTTATCTAAAATTCTACTTCGATCTATATAAAATGGTTTTAATTCTAAATGAATATCAGTTTTTTTTAAACCATCATCGTATGAAACTTGTAAAAAAGGTTTGTTATCTAAAAATCCTAAGAAAAAATGATTATCGTTTATCAAATTATTTAAATCATTTTCATATAATCTTTTATAAAACAATTTGTCGTTAATATTTTTTTCAATAATTTTCAAATCATATTGTTTATTTGTTTCTGTATCTATAACTTCTTTAATATCTTGTCGTATCATTTCTTCTTTATTTGTAGTATTATAACATATCAAATTTATACGACTATGTTTCCTTTTAATGGGTCTTTCTTCTGTCTTAGCATAATAATCAACAGTTTTGTGATAAAAATTAACAATATGGAAAATATAAGGGAAAAAAATTCCGGAATTATTATATGCGTAATAACTAATTCCGCCTAAACCGGCACCAACCAATAAATAAGTATAATTCATATTATATTATTTATAATATAGATTTTAAATAAGTAATTTATTTAATAATATTTCTGGAACGAACCCTGTTCAAAAAATTTCTTTTTGCTCTTCCTCCTAATTTATTAGCTGTATTTAAAACCAGGTCTTGCAAACATCTTTCAAACTCTTCATCGTTAGATTTGTTAGCACAATTATTTGCTTGATTTTCAAAATAAGCAGCTGGGTGAGATTTTTTCATATCAATTAATATGTTTCGAATAAGTTTAATATATTCTTTTCTTCTTCCATCACTCGTTGTATGAAAATCTGTATACATACCATAACCTGTGTTTTTTTTGATTCGGGTTTGTGATTTATTTTGAATATTTAATTTATCGTAATCTACTTGTGATTCTTCGGCTTTATCAATACCATATCTATCTTCTACTTTCATTTTTAATTCTTTTTTAACAAGGGGTTTGTCTTTTTCATTTTTATATATTCTTAATTTACCGCTTCGCGGGTCTAAACCAAATAACATTAGTAACATTGCTACAATTACGGTCATTAATATAAAGGGAATAAATACAATTATCCAGGATACTATTCCTAAACCAGATTGGCACAAATAATTTAATAATATTGTAAAAATGAAAGTAACCCATACTTTAATTAATGCCGTATTATTGTATCCTTTCATAACATCAACCCCGATCTGGATAATAGCAAAAATTAAATATATTAGTGCAGGCGGACATAATCGCGAAATCATCTTATATTATGTTATGAGAAAAATTCATTTACAGTGGTATAAATTTACCTTTATTATTGACCGTTCCAATTAAATCTCCAGCATCGTCATCCTCCAAAATTTGATAAATGTTACCATTATCGCTTTTATATACTTTTTGTTTTTTACCATTTATTCTCAATGTTATTTCTTCAACTTCTTCTGCTTCTTCTTCGGTTTCCTCTTCATCTTCCACGACCTCTTCTACCTCTTCTACTGATTCCTCAACCTCTTCTTCATCATCTTCAACCTCGTCTTCTTTCTCAACTTCTCTCTTCTTTTCTTCTTCTTCTTGAACCGTTTCTTTTTCTGTGGATTGAGAATTATCCCATTTGATATCTAAATGTGTTTCATTATCTGAAATATTTGTTGGATTATCATCTTTGGTTTCAAGATTATACACTCCATATGTATTTTTAAGTTTCTCTAATTTTAATTTTTCTCTTTCCCAATGTTCCAACATGAGTTCATCTTCGGCATCATCATTATCTGAAGTATCGCTTGAACTTGCCTCTGTGGATTCTTCATATAAACCACTGTTAGTTATAGAAATAGAGTTATCGATAACTTTGTTTTCTTTTTTATTATGAACATTTTCATAAAATGTGCCGGAATCTTCAATGGCCTGATGTACATCACTTTTGATTTCTATTTCTTCAACTTCTAATGAAATTTTATTCGAATCTAAATTTGTATTTATAGTTAAAGGTTTTTTTAATTCACTGACTTGTTCTCTTAATTTAATTAACCATTTTTTCTGGGTTTCTATTAGGTTTTCTTGTTGAGCCATTTTTGATTCCAGTTCATTGAATTTAATTACTTTTTGTTGTAACTTAGAATTTGCGGTTCTAAGAATACTTAGAGCGTTTTCTAATGTATTATTACGCTCAGATAATTCATTATCTTGCATAGGTTTTTTTTCAACAGCCAGTTCGGTTTGAAGTTCAATATTTCTATTTATTAATTTTCTTACTTGAGGAATATTACTTAAATGTCTCCAAGTTTCTTGGTTTTCAATTATAACATCTTGGGATATACATTTTTGTAATGATTTTGTTACTTCTTTTGTGATAACATCAACAACCGTAGATAACCGAGGATTTTCTATTACTTCCATATATAAAATTTACAACAAATTGCGTTTAATATAGTTTTTAATATTAATTATTTAAAAACGAAACTAATATTAAAAGTATATGAGTGAAATAGTTGATGTAGATGCTACTATAAAAATTATAATTTCTCAAACAAATTATACAAGTGAGGAGGCCGAAATGAAATATAACGAATGGAACGGAGATTATATGTCTGTTATCAAAGAATATTTAAACCCCAATTTTCAAAAAAAGACATGTACAAAGAAAAAAACAGTAAATCAACAAATGATGACGGTGATAAGAGAATTTATGGATGAGGTGAATACAGGATATGATAAAAGGGTTGCGAAGAAAAAGGAGGAGGATAGAGAAGCATATTTAAAGGAATTAGAAAGTACGATTAAAAATGCTGAAATGAAATTTAAAAATTTGAAATCTAATTGAATTTAAAATTAGAAGAGAATATTTGATGTTTAGAAGCGTTTGAAGACGTTCTTTTTAATCTATAATCTTTATTTTTATTGTCTATATTCTTGTTTAATAAATTTGAATATATTGCTGGTATTTCGTTATTTTCTTCATAAAGTTCTGGTAAAATTTTAGTCATTGGTTTATCAACGATCAATAATAATCTATCATTGTTTAATAATTTTCTATATTCTTGTATTGAAAGATTACCATAATATTTATCGAGTGTGAAATATGGTGAAGGTGCGGGTTTGATATTTTTTTTATAATCATATATTTTGGAATATATATTGTTCAATAGGCTATATCTTTCCCATAACGTTGATGTATCTATGGTTTCTTTTTTAAGATAAGCCACTGCACATTCAGGGCTACAAAAACACCCATAAACATCATAAGAACCATTTTCATATTTCATTGGTATATGCGTGGAGGGATTGTCGAAATTACATGTACACCAAAAACAAGCCGATTTTCTATCCGAAACATTATTTGTTCTTAATTTTTTTTTTAATATTTCAAGTTTTACCCAAATGTCTTTAAGATTTATTTCGGAATCTGCGTCTTTGTTTTTTTCTTCTTCCTTAGTTTCTGTTATCCATTCCTTTTTTTGTTTAATATTTTCACCATTTGTAGGCATTTGAATATTGTCGCTTTTAAAATCTTGATAATTTAAATAGGATAATTGGTCATTGGAAGGCATATTATAAGCGGAAACGGTATTGACTATGGGGTTATAGTCGGTGGGATTTATAATGCTACCATTTGAATCTTCAGGGCTTAATGGACATTTTAAATGTAAAATAATATTGTGTTTGATATTTTTATGCGATGCGGCTGATAGATCTTCTTTTTTAATAATTTTACCTCCTTTGGGTTTGCGTCCTCTCTTTTTTGGTATTTTAGGTACACTATCAGTCAGATCTTTCTTTTTAGGTTTGCGTCCTCTCTTTTTTGGTGGGGGCTTTGGCACATCGGGCTTGGGTTCTTTTTTTTTTCGTGGCATTCTTATAGTTTTCAAATACTTATTTTTTTAAATACTTTTCTTAAAGATATTAGAGACATACCATTATTATTTAAAAAAATGAAAGAATATGTGGGAGCAACAGCAACAGTTGTATGTGTTCTATCAATAACACCACAAGTTTATCAAGTGATAAAAACAAATTCTACAAGAGATATATCATTAGCATCTATATTATTAATGCTTTTAATGAGTTTATTATGGATATGGTATGGTATATTAATAATGGATTGGCCCGTTATTCTTACGGATGTTGGTGTTATATTACAAGAATTTATAATTTTAGCATATAAAATTAAACACTTTTATTTGAAGAACAACGAACAGGGGGAGTAGTCGATATATTCATATTATAACAGTTTCTACATAATGATACATAATTTTCACTACCACCTATAACAGTTTGTTCTTGTTCATTTGTTACTCTATGTGTAAATATTGCTGGTTTCTTTTTACATCTTTTACATATCGCTTTCAATTTTACGACGTCATCACATAACGGAACAATGTCTAATATAGAACCAAATTTTCTTCTTTTATAATCCCCATCTAACCCGCAAACATATACTCTTTTTTTATGCATATTTACAAGTAAATTAACAATATCGTATAAATCATCAAAGAATTGTCCTTCGTTTATTAAAAATATATCATATTCGCTAACTAAACGAAGGGATTCTAATAATGTATTATAATTAAACGCCGGCAACATAACCCCATTGTGAGTACTCATTTTTTCTTCATCATATCTTTTATCGCTAATGTGGTTTATAATACAACAACGTATGTCACAAGAACTATATTTATTATAAATTCTAATTAATTCCGTAGTTTTACCTGAAAACATTGGTCCCAAAAAAACACCCAAATATCCAGTTTCTTGTTCATGTTTTAATTTTAGTATATTCATTTTAAAATAATAGTGTTTTATTATTTTAAATCAATTTTATCCTTTACTGATTGGATCAATATATCTCAAATGGCCTAAACAAGATTTAGATTTGATAGAATATGTTCTCCTTTAATTGTTATTAATGATAAATTATCCATGTGATAAACGAGTCCATATCCTTGAGATTATTTTCCCAGTTAGAATTATAAATAGCAAAAATGCCGCACATTAAATGATTACATTAACTATTTAATACAATTTCATTAATAATTATTAGCGTCTTATCTTCCTTTTCTTTTTTGTACGTTTTCTTCTCTTTTTCTTTGTACGTATTCTCTTTGACTTCTTTTTTCTTGTAGATTTTTTTCTTAATAACTTTCTTAATCTTTGTATTTCTTTACAATTACAATGACCGCAAGACTTAGGGCAATCGCATTTTGTTACAGGAAGACCACAACAATTTTTAGGACACATTAAACCTTTCTTTTTTCTACGCACTCTTCTACCTCCACCATTCATATTCATTTTATGTAACCCATCTAACATTGTGGCTGCTTTTTGCATAACATCGGGATTAGCTATCATCCCGCCAATTTGTTTTTGTGTTTCAGGATTGTTTAACATTTTTTGTGCCGTAGCCATATGTTCGGGATTGGATAAAACGTTCTTTATCATAGGATTCCCACCCAACATCTTTTGAATATTTTGCATATTATTAGCCATATGAACTAGTATTAGAAAAAAATTTGCTTGGGTATTTAATTTAACCAAAAATCTTTCAATACTTTGTTATTCTTTAGAAAATCCTTGGATATCATATTATCCATATATTTTTCAAAATACTTTTTACTAACTATGTTTGCAAAATCATTCAATACAGCATAACTACAATAAAGTTTATAAATTTCCAATAGATTATGATCTCTTTCCTTCAATTTATCTTTATTATTTAGAATACATTTTTGAATATCTTGATGTTTATCCCATAAACTACAAGTTATATTAAGCAAATCCTTACCCTCAAACTGTATTTGTGGGAAAAAATGTTTTATTATATCTAATAATTGATACTCATTCACCGTGTTTTCTTTATTACTATTCAACCATATAGTAAATAATTCATTAATTTCACTTATTTCATATTCACCCGGTGTGTTTGTTGTTATTGTTTCGTCCCAAAAACTACGAAAATGTCTTATTCCTATCAAATAATCACTGGTCATATTTTTATAATCGCCTATTTTGGTGAAAAATTCTTGTTTATAAATTATCAACGGCATATTCTTATTTTCACAGAAAATTTTCCATAAAAAATACATTTCATCGTGAGTCAAATGACTATCGGTACTATCCTTTAAAAAATCCTTTTGAAATTCCGCAATAATATCATTACACGACTTATCATTCAAATATAATATTTGTTTCTGTAAATCAATGCTTTGTTTTTCTACGTATTTTTGCGACCCGCCATATCTACTCGAATAATGAACGCTAACTATCAATATATTAAAAAAATTGTTTTTTACAAAATTATTCCAATAAGACACATTCTTAATACTCCTTTTGAACTTTATTAAACGACTCTTGTTGTATGGATATCCCCTATATTTGAATTTAAATTGTTTCATTAATTCTACACCGAAATAATCACTATAATATACATTCAATTCTGTTAAAAATTCGCGCGATATTTCTGGAACGTAATATAATAAATCACTGTTTCTCATATTCACCCTATCGCCAATCGCAGACAAAAAATATTTTACTTCCTCTTTCGTTTTGAAAAATAAAGGGGACATAAATTCAATTATTTTTTGTATAGTCGTTGATTCCGGGATACAATTAAATACATCATTCTCTAATACATTATGCAATGCCCTCTTTGCTATATCGTGTTTAAATTTACTTAGCTTAGGAAATTTATGTGGGTTCAAATCTGTTATTATCTCATGCCAAATTATATCCGAATTACAAATTTCAAAATCCAACCCATCATATTTTATATGAATTTTCTCATTCTCTCTAACCAAACACGAATAATATTTATTTTCATTCTTATAAAAAAATGTTGATATATAATCCACAATATTATCTTCTATTTCTTTCTTTTCTTTCTTCTCTTCTTCATACATTTCCATCATATCATTGATATCATTCAATACATATGTTTGTAACCGCGTTAAACCCGCTTCATCCCCTTCGTATTTCAAGTACAATTTTTTTACATTCTCCAACAATTCGTTCATTTATAAATATTAAAATGTTGTATTTATGTTATTTTTAATAAAGATTTCTATTTAAACAGATAAATCTTTATTAGGTTATATATGACTTCGGTTGCAAATAATAGCGAGGGAAAAGTTCTCGAAATAAAAACTGTTCAAATCGCACCGTTCCGAACACTTATGACCGCATTAAAGGATATCTTATTAGAAACTAATATCACTTTCAAACCCGACGGTATTAGAATTATCAATATGGATAAATCTCATACTATTCTAGCACATCTTTTTTTGGATGCTACCAAATTTGAGTATTATTATTGTAAATACCCTAAGATTATTATTGGCGTAAACATGTTCCACCTATTTAAACTTAT
>Ga0115565_10001875_pt1 | contig 16807 bp, 11 predicted proteins | sample COGITO_mtgs_1105_FD_87199 | JGI IMG/M metagenome (GOLD analysis project Ga0115565, IMG submission 87199) | Pelagic marine microbial communities from North Sea - COGITO_mtgs_110530 | ecosystem: Environmental > Aquatic > Marine > Epipelagic | place: Germany:Helgoland, sampling site Kabeltonne... | reverse complement strand
TTCCACGTTTTCTGCAGGAATAAAACTATTTACAGGTTCATAACTTCCATCTGCATTTACATCAGAAAAATTTATGATTGAATTGTCTGCAAAATTGGTTAAAAAAACGGTTGCTCCTAAAACTGGTGGAATTTCTTCATCAAAATAATCTGCAGATAAACTTAACTTAACAATATTTTTTGCAGTTACAGGGTTTTCATCAAAATAAACTTCGAAAGAAGCATCTATAATTAATTTTGGTTCTATGGATGGAACATCAATCTCTACCACTTTTTCACAACTTATAAAAAGTGAGACAAAGGTTAATATTAGGATTATTTTTTTCATTATTAAATATTTTTGCAAGAGGTTTAAAACTTTTGTTTTTTAAAATTCAAAATTATAAGTTACAGAAGGTACCAAACCAAAAATAGAAGTTTGTACAGCTTCGTTTCTAAGCGTTTCTCTGTTTTGGCTGAAATTAATAGAAGCTGCATTTTGTCTTCCATATAAATTATAAATTCCAAAAATCCATTCTCCTTGCCATTTTCTATTTTTATTTTTATCAGGTTTTAATGTTGCAGAAATATCAAGTCTATGATAAGCAGGTAATCGATCTGCATTTCTTCTGTTATCATCAAAAATTGGCACATTTAAACCTTGAATTTCATATTGCCCAACAGGATAGTTGGTTGGTTGCCCAGTTTGGAATAAAAAGTTTGCATTAAATGACCATTTTTTAGACAATTCGTAACTTCCGTTGATAGAAATATCGTGTGTTTTATCAAAAGGAGAACTATACCATTCACCACTATTAATACCAGGTTCAATAGCAGTTCTTCCTAACGTTTGTTGTTCTGATCTTGCTAGAGTATAGGCTAAAAACCCTGTAAATCTTCCTTCATTTTTTTTGAATAAAACTTCTAAACCATAAGCTCTTGCTTGTCCGTTTAAAATAACGGTTTCAATCTCGTTATTGGCAATTAAGTTTGCACCATTTATATAATCAATTCTATTTTGAATATCTTTATAAAACACTTCAGTTTCTAAAGAGTAATCGCCATTTTTTATCGATTTAAAATAACCAACTGCAAACTGATCTAACAATTGAGGTTGAATAAATCGTCCACTTGGCGCCCAAACATCTAATGGAGTAGGTGAGGCTGTGTTAGAAAGTAAATGTAAGTATTGAGCCATTCTGTTATAGCTAGCTTTTACAGACGTATTAGCATCTAAGGTATAAGATAAAGAAACTCTAGGTTCAAAATTTTGGAAAGTAGCCAACGTTTCACTTCTGCTAAAAGATTCTGTTCCAGTGGCTTGTGCAGATTCGTATTTTTTAAATTGTTCGTTATAAATTACAGGTTGGTTGTTTTCATACACATTAATTTCATCTTGTCCTAAACGTGTAAAATGGCTAAAACGTGCTCCATATTGCAATGTTAAATTGTCGCTAACTTTATGTTCTGCTTCTAAATAAGCAGCAAATTCGTTGGCGTATTTGTCGATTAATTTTTCTGGTTGAATCCCAGAATCTTCTCTGTTTGGTATAATTTCTCCCGGATTAAATTTGATGTAGATATTGTTAATACCATAACTTAATTTGAAGTTCTCGTTTAAATAATGTTTAAAATCGTATTTTAGGTTGAAGTTGGTAATGCCAGAATCCCATTCAAAACCAACGAAGTCTAAAATTAATCCGTAGAAATAATCAGAGTAAATTAAAGATAAATTTGAGAATATTTTATCAGAAAAAAGATGATTCCAACGCAAGTTAACAACCGTATTTCCATATTCATTTACAAAATTATCGCTAATTCCAAAAATATCTTTTCCAAAATAGGTTGATAAAAAAACATTGTTTTTATCATTAAATCTGTAATTTATTTTGCTGTTTAAATCATAGAAATAGGCTTTGTTATCATTATCAAAAAGCGGTAAAAATAAATGTGCATACGATCCTCTACCAGCAACCACAAAAGAACTTTTTTCTTTTTCAATTGGGCCTTCTATTAACAATCTTGATGAAACCAAACCAATTCCTCCAGTAACATTAAATTCTTTACTGTTTCCTTCTTTTTGATAAATATCTAAAACAGATGACAATCTACCTCCAAAACGTGCAGGAATTCCTCCTTTATATAATTTTACGTCTTTAATAACATCAGGATTAAAAACCGAGAAAAAACCAAATAAATGCGATGAATTAAAAACAATCGCTTCATCTAATAAAATTAAATTTTGGTCTGCAGCTCCACCTCTTACATTAAAACCAGATGCGCCTTCTCCAGCACTGGTAACTCCTGGTAATAAAATTAAAGACTTTATAATATCAGCTTCCCCTAAAACTACAGGTATTTTTTTTATGGTTGCAGATGTTAGCTTGTTCACGCTCATTTGAGGCGATCTCACATTTATTTTTTCGATGTCTGCTTCAATCACAATTTCAGCTAAACTTTCTGCTTCTTCCTTTAATTTGAAGTTTTTTGTAATTTTTTCTGTAAGAACTAAGTCTTCGGAAATGGTAGTAAACCCTAAATAACTAACTTGTATTTTATAAGAGCCACTTGGTATTGTAATGGAATAAAAACCATACTCATTTGTGGTAGTTCCAGCATTTAATTCTGGAAAATAAATAGAAACTCCAATTAAAGTTTCATTACTACTATTGTCATAAACAGTTCCACTAACTGTAAATTTTTCTTGACTAAATAAAGATATTGAGAGCAAGAAAAATAAGAAGAAAAAATTTTTCAAATCTATTTTTTTTGTTTGATGTAATTGTTGTTTTCGATAAACAAAAATACTGCTAAAAATCAGACTAATCGTAAATTATATCTGCAACTTCAATTTTTTTATTTTTGATAAAATCAAATAAAGTTAGCTGTCTTAAAATATAATAATCTGTCCAGAATTTCTCTAAAGAATTTAAATATTGCAAAACAGATCTATCTTGTTCTTGCAATGCAATGTTTAAATCTGTAATATTTATTTTTCCTAAAACAAATCGTTTTTTAGCAATTTCATATCTTTTTAAAGCAATTTCTTGTGCTTTTTTTGCAGTGTTTAAAAAGTTTCGTTGGTTTTGCCAGTTTAAAACATGTAAATAAATTTCTTGTTCAAACTCTTGCTCTTGGATTTCTATATTGGTGTTTACTAAATCTTTATTTGCTTCTACCAATTTTCTTCGAGATTTAGAAACGCCCCAATCTAAAATAGGAATTCCTAAAGACAAGGTTACATTTTGTTGTTGGTTATAATCATTAAATAAGTTGTTAAACTCATTGCCTTGTTGAGAAATACCAAAGTTGGCTCTCAAACTCATTTGTATTCTATTACTACCTCTTACTTCTGCAACATCTTGTTCTGCTTGCAAACGTCTTCTTCTAAATTCGATGACAGCTTTTCTGTTAGATTTAGCTTCTTCCAAAGCTTTTTCTACAGTTACCGTAAACAATGTTAATTCTTCAGGTGTTGATAAAAGAATATCTTCTGTATCTAATACTAAATATCTTGATAAATTTTGAGACGTTCTTTTAAAGTTAATCTCATTGGTAATTACATCATTCTCAGAGTTTAAAACGGATAATTCTATTTGAAGTAGATCATTTTCGGCAATTTTACCCATTTTAAATCTTCCTTTAGAAATTTGGAATAAAGTATCCTGATTCGAAAAATTAGATTTGGCAATTTTAGTTTGAATTTGAGCTTTTAAGAGCGCAAAATATCTTCTACTTGTATTAAAAGAAATTTGCTCCATAGTTTCAATAAATTCTCTTTTGGCTTCTTCGTAAATTAAAGGTTCTATTTTTTTTTGCCATTTAAATTCATTATAAAATAAAGAGCCTTGGTTATAATTTAAGGAAAAAGGAATTACTGCAAAGTTGGTAGCTTCAAAAGGTTCAGAAACATCTACTCTTTCAAATTGCGAACTTATAGAAACTGTACCACCTGTTAATGCAATGTTTTGATTCAAAGATAATTCACCATCAAAACGTATTTGATTGGTTCTTCTAAAACCATCAGAACCATCATCTAACAAAATTCTATTAACAGAATTTCTGTATTGAGGCAAGGTTGCATCAAACCTTAATTGAGGTAAAAAACCAGCTTTAAATCTTCTATATCTCCAATAACTTGCTTGGTTTTCATTTAATAAAGCTTTGTAATCTGGAGAGTTTTTTTGAGCAATATCAATAGCTTCTTCTAATGTTATTTGTTGTTGAAAAGTTACTTGTTCTTGACTAAGAATGGTTATGGTTAATAAAAAACAAATAGTTGTAAAAATCTTTTTCATAGTTATTCGTGTCTAATAGCTTCAATTGGGCTTTTACTTGCAGCAGATTTTGCAGGCGCAATTCCAAAAATTAATCCGATAAGTGTTGCCACAAAGAAAGAGAGCAAAATGGAACTTAATGTTAAAATGGTTTCAATACCTGTGGAGATTTCTAGAATATAGGAAGCTAAAATACCCAACACTATTCCAATAATTCCACCTCCAATACTTACTAAAACAGACTCTGTTAAGAATTGTAAAATAACATCTTCTTGTGTGGCTCCAATAGCTCTAATAATTCCTATTTCTTTGGTTCTTTCTAAAACAGATGCCAACATAATATTCATAATTCCAATTCCGCCAATAAGTAGAGAAATACCAGCAATTATACTTAATACAATATTAAATATCTGCTTCGTTTTTTGTTGCTGTTTTAAAAGTTGAATGGGTATAGAAATCTCAAAATCCAACATATCATTATGTCTTCTTTTTAGCATTCTACTCAGTACATCTGCAGTTGCATTTAATTCAGATGAATTATTTACTTGAATAGTTAACTTATCAATTTGATGATAATTACCTCTAGGAATTTTCTTTTTCGGGCCCTGTTGATTTCCGCTGATAAAAACCATACCACCTCCAGTATCTATAGGCTTATCGCTAATAATCTTACGATCTTTATAACGCACTAAAAATGTAGTAATTGGTATGTAAACATCTTGGTTTAAATCTCTAATACCTAAGTTTTCTTGAGCATTTTCCGATATAAATTTTTCTTCGATAACACCAATAACTTGCAGCCAAACATCTTTTACTTTTATTTGTTTACCAACAGCACTTTCTCCAGTAAATAGTTTTTTCTCTATTTTTTTACCAATAATACATACAGGTAAAGAATAGTCTGTTTGTGCATCAGAAAAGTTTTTTCCACTTTCAATTTCAATATTTGATGTCTCAAAAAAGTCTGAAGAAACACCAATTAATTTTACTGGGCTTTGTCTTCCTTTTTTAATTACATACGTTTCTAAAATAATTTCTGGACTTACTTTTTTTACAGAAGGTAGATTTTTTTTGATGCTTTTCACATCTAACATATCTAATCCTTTAGAGAACCTTTTGGGTGAAATCCCTCCAGCTTCACTTTCTTCCTCACTATTATCATTTTCCTCATCATCAGGAATAGGCGTAATTACAATATTGTTAACACCAACCAATTCTAATTGCGCTAAAATTTCTTTTTCTGCTCCACTACCAATTGCTAGCATTGTAATTACTGCTGCAACTCCAAAAATAATTCCTAAGGATGTTAAAAGTGTTCGAACTTTATTGGCTAAAATTACACGTACAGCTTCGCTAAAATTAGATTTTAGTTTTTCTATATAGATTTTATCAATCATAAAAAAACTAATTTAATTTTGCTATTTGTTCATCTTCTAAACCTTCTGGTTTGTTTAAATACACAACATCTTCTGCAGTTAAGCCATCTAATATAATAACAGAATCGTTATTAGAATCACCAATTTTAACTTGTTTTTTAGCAACTGAAAACCCAGTTTTTTGGTAAACATAAGTGATAGAATCTTTAGAGAAAATGGCTTCTAAAGGAATACTCAACACATCTTTTCTTTCAAAAGTTAATATTTTGTTTGATGTTGTCATGCCTGGTCTAATATTGTTATTAGAACCATTTAGTTTTATTAAAACTTGAAAAACTTTAATATCTGAACCTCTTTTGTTTTCACCAACATTGGCAACATCCGTTACAATTCCGTCCATTTCTATATCAGGAAAAGCATCAAAACCAATTTTTACGGGTAAATCTTTTTTAATTTTTCTGATATCAACCTCATTTGCGTAGGTTTTAGATTCCATTTTAGTTAAATCTGGTAAACTAGCAATTGTAGGATCCCAAGGACTAATTGAAGAACCTACTTTTTTCTTGGAACCATCCCATTCTTTATCATAGGTAATCATTCCATTTCCATTGGAGTAAATTGTGAATGATTCTAATAATTTTAACAAATCATTTAATTCGTTTTTAATTTTAGAAACTTTTGTACCAACTTCCACCATTTTTGCATTCGCTTGTCTTTTTTTGATATTATAATTTTCAAGTTTTTCTCTTAAATCTCTTTCAGACTTTTCTAAATTTATTTCTAATTTTTTGATGGTTGCTGGCGGTTCGTAAATAGATTGTTTTAACTCTAAACTTGTTTCTTCCATCGAAAAGCGTAAATCTTTTATAGAGTTTCGCTCTTGCTTTAAAGATAAAGTAGTGTCTAATTGTTCTTGCGTATATCTAGATTCTGCTGTTTCTAGATTTAAGCGAGCATCTAAAATTTGTTCATTAACAGCACTAGGGTCTAATCTACCAACATAATCACCTTCTTTTACAATAGTACCTTCTGCAACCAAATCTTGAATTTTAAGATTGTTCAAACGAAACTTTCTTAGATTGTCTGGTCCATTAATTTTTTTTAAACTTGTAGATTGTGCTTCTCCAGAAGTGATTACTTCACTTACAAAATTACCTTTTTTTACTTTTGTAGTTAGGTATATTTCTCCATCTGCAGCTGGCGAAAAATATCGATACCCTAAGTAAATTAAAACTAAAGCTATTACACTTATAATAGCGATTTTCTTCTTGTTCATTCTTTTTTAGTTTGATTAAAAACCAAAACTAACCAAAAAAAGAGTGCTGTGAAGCACTCTTTTTGTTAATATTTATAAAAATTTTATGTTAAATTCTTAGCTTAATATACTGTTTAGGCTATTATTAGGTCTCATTGCTTTTACAGTTAACTCCTCATTTGGCATGTAATATCCCTTAATATTAACTGAATTTCCTTGAATTTCGTTTAATTCAGCAATAATTTTTGATTCATTTTTAGCTAATTCTTCAGCAATTTTAGTGAATTCTGCTTTTAAATCTGAATTCTTATTTTGATTTGCTAAACCTTGAGCCCAATATAATGCTAAATAAAAGTGAGAACCTCTGTTGTCAATTTCACCAACTTTTCTTGAAGGCGATTTATCATTATCTAAAAACTTGTCTGTAGCTTCATCTAAAGTTTCAGCAAGAATTAATGCTTTCTCATTGTTGTTCGTATTTCCTAAATGCTCTAAAGAAACTGCTAATGCCAAAAATTCTCCAAGAGAATCCCAGCGTAAGTGGTTTTCTTCTAAAAATTGTTGCACATGTTTTGGAGCAGAACCACCAGCACCAGTTTCAAACAAACCACCACCATTCATTAAAGGAACAATAGATAACATTTTGGCAGAAGTACCAACTTCTAAAATCGGGAATAAATCTGTTAAGTAATCACGTAAAACATTTCCTGAAACAGAAATAGTGTCTTCTCCTTTTACAATTCTTTCTAAAGTAAATTCTGTAGCTTTTATAGGCGATAAAATTCTGATATCTAAACCATTAGTATCATGATCTTGTAAATATTTTTTTACTTTTTTAATCACTTCTGCATCATGTGCTCTGTTTTTATCTAACCAAAAAACTGCAGGAGTTTCAGAAGCTCTTGCTCTTGTAACTGCTAATTTAACCCAATCTTGAATTGGTAAATCTTTTGTTTGGCACATTCTCCAAATATCACCAGCTTCAACAGCATGCTCTAATATTTTTTTTCCAGCAGCATCTAAAACAACAACTTTACCAGCTTTCGCAATTTCAAAAGTTTTATCATGAGAGCCATACTCCTCGGCTTTTTGAGCCATTAAACCAACGTTAGGCACTGTACCCATTGTTGTAGGATCGAAAGCGCCATTCTTTTTACAAAAATCGATGGTTGCTGCATAAATACCAGCGTAAGAACTATCAGGAATTATTGCTTTTGTGTCTTGTAATTTTCCATCAGAATTATACATTCTTCCAGAAGTTCTAATCATTGCAGGCATAGAAGCATCAATAATTACATCTGAAGGAACATGTAAATTTGTAATTCCTCTTTCAGAATTTACCATCGCAATTTCTGGTCCATGATCAAAAGCATATCTTAAATCTGCTCTAATTTCGTCACGTTTTTCTTTTGGTAATTCACTCAATTTTCCAAGTAAATTTCCTAAACCATTATTAACATCAACCCCAACTTTATCAAAAGTTTTGCCATGTTTTTTAAACAAATCTGAGAAAAACACACGAACTGCATGACCAAAAATAATTGGATCACTAACTTTCATCATAGTTCCTTTCATGTGTAAAGAAAACAACACATTTTTCTCTAAAGCATCTTCATATTGCTCTTCTAAAAAGTCGATCAATATTTTTTTACTCATTATAGTTGCATCAATAATCTCGCCTTCTAATAAGTTAATCTTGTCTTTTAAAACAGTTTTAGTTCCGTTTTCTGCAATATGCTGTATGCTAACTGATGTTGCCTTTTTTGTAGTGTGAGATTTTTCATTATGTGCAAAATCACCTTCCGTCATTGTTGCAACATGCGTTTTAGAATCTGCGCTCCAAGCACCCATTGAGTGTGGGTTTTTACGAGCATAGTTCTTAATTGCTTTTGGTGCTCTTCTGTCAGAATTCCCTTCTCTTAAAACAGGGTTTACAGCAGAACCTTTAATTTTATTATAGGTTGCTAAAATATTTTTTTCTTCCTCAGTTTTTGCATCTTCAGGAAAATCTGGAATTGCATACCCCAAATCTTGTAATTCAGAAATAGCTTCCGTTAATTGAGCAACAGATGCACTAATATTAGGTAATTTAATAATATTTGCTTCTGGCTGTTTTGCTAAATCTCCTAAAATTGCTAAAGCATCTTCAACTTTTTGTTCTTCCTTTAAATATTCAGGAAAATTTGCAAGAATTCTAGCAGCTAAAGAAATATCTTTTACTTCAATTTCTATGTGAGATGATTTTGTAAAAGCTTTTACAATTGGCAAAAAAGAACGCGTTGCTAAAGCTGGTGCTTCATCTGTTTTAGTATATATAATTTTAGCTATTTTACTCATAAAAGTATGTTATTTTGTTTTGGAATCATCAATAATTACTATTCACGAAAATTTTTCGTTTAAAGCGGAACAAATTTAAGAATTTTAGATGAGATTTTGACTGTTAATACTTTATTAATTGATGGTAATTTTAATGTATTTTGCAATGAAATTAAAGATTTGCTGAATAATAGTTATTCTTTATAAAGATAAAAGCCATATCATACAATTTCTTGCAATGATATGGCTTCTTTTGAAATAGTCTTTTACACTATTTTGTATTTCAACAAAATAAATAAGATTTTACTCTTATATTTCTTTTTTAAGGAAATTATAGTTTACTATTTCAATATTTTTAAACTTTTATATTATTTTTAAAAACTACCAAACTAAGATTTTGCAATCTTTTTTTAGTAATAAAAATAATATTTTCAAATAGTTTAAAAATAAATTTATAATAACGTTACTTTTAAAATTTACAAATTAATTTCTAATAATTTTCGAAGACTAAAAGTTGAATTAACCGTAAATATTGGTTAAATTTAAAGATGATTTAAGAAGTAACCAAATATTTAACTTTTTAGTAATCAACAAGATATTAACTAAGGTTATCAACAATTGTTCATAAAAAAAGCGTTGTAAAATTTACAACGCTTTTTATAATTTTATTTGAAAAGAAATTATCTTCTTTTTTCAGTAATTCTAGCTTTTTTACCAGTAAGACCTCTAAAGTAAAAGATACGAGCTCTACGAACTTTACCTCTTTTATTAACTTCAATTTTTTGAAGAGATGGTAAGTTGATTGGGAAAATTCTTTCCACACCTACAGTACCAGACATTTTTCTGATAGTAAAAGTTTCAGAAGTTCCTGTTCCTCTTCTTTGTATTACAACTCCTCTAAAGAACTGAGTACGTACTTTTTCACCTTCCTTAATTTCGTAATACACAGTAATTGTATCACCTGCTGCAAATTCTGCAAGTTCTTTTTTTGTTACAAATTCGTCTTGAACAAATTTTAATAAAGCTTCCATATTTAATATTTATATTTTGTTGTAAAGCAACATTCACGATTTCTTCGTCAGAGGTTATTTTAGCGGTTGCAAAAATAGTATTTTTTTTCAGTTGATAAAACTAAAAAGCATTTATTTTTTAGGTTGATAATCAGCACAATAGAAAACCCAGAATTTTCGACTTTGGTTTTTATTGATCTGAATGATAATCGGCTCTAATTCAGTTACATTTTTAAAATGAGAAGTTAACAACGGATTCACTTCTCCTAATTTGTCATTGTTCTTAAAACGTTTGTCAGAGTCAATAAAAATGGCGTTTTTTCCTTTTAAGATTGATAAATCATCCCCTAAATAATCGAAATGTAAAGCTGGTAAACCTATAATGTTTTGCGCATACACTTTATCATCCATAAAAAAGTTTAAACAAGCAGATGTTTTATAATTATCATCAGAAAAGACAAAGGTATTTGGATATTTTTCTTGCAGTTTTTCAGTTTCTACAGCTAATTCTTTCCAACCAACCCAAGTATCATCACTCTTAATAGGAACCAAGTAAAACAAAATTTGAAGGCTAAAAAGTACATGAAAGACAATCGAAATTATAACCTGAATTTTTAATAATTTCTTACTGATAAACATGCCTGCTAAAATAATTCCTGTAATGTAAGAAGGCATTAGCCAATTTAATTTTACCCAATAAATAGGAGTGAGGCTTAAAAAACCAACAAATGTAGGAATGAAAAAGGCTAATAAAAACAACGTTTTTGAACTTGGTAGTCTGAATTTTAATAAGGCTCTTTTAATATATTTATAGGTAAAAGTGATAAAAATTAAAAATAAAACTGGCAATAACAAGAACATTTGATGTCCAATTGCGCCAAAGAAATAACTTGAAGAAAATTTAAACTCAGAGATTGAACTTGTTCTTGAAGAAGATTGAAATGCAAAAGAGGCAAAATCGTTTTGATAATTCCAATACCAAACAGGAAATGTAACTGCCACAGAAATTAGTAACGAGAAATACAACCAAGGAGAAAGGAACAGTTTTCTGTATTTGTTAGAAAATAGTAAGAATAAAATAAGTCCAATTTGTAATAAAAGTGCTGTGTATTTGCTGTTAAAAGCTAAGCCCATTGCAATTCCTCCAAGAATCCAAAAAAGTTTTTTATCTTCAAAAATTGCCTTGTATAAACAGATTAAACTTAAGGTCCAGAATAATAAAAGAGGAACATCTGGAGTAGAATTAAACGATAAAATCGATATAAAAATGGTGGATGCCAATAACACAAACGCTCTTTGTAACTTTTGTTTTGATAAAAAGTAAGAGGCTAATTTATAAAAACTTAAAATGGTTAAGGAAGTTATAAAAAAATCTGTAAATTTTACAACAAAAACAGATTGTCCAAAAATTTCAGAGAAAATTCGTAATAGATACCCAATCATTCCTGGATGATCAAAATACGATAATGATAGATTTTTCCCATATAAATAATAATAAGCATCTTGTGGCATTAAGCCCATAAATGGGAGTAAAATCAACCTAAAAAGCTGAAAACCTAAAACCCAAGAAATGGCTTTGTTATTTTTTATGAAAGTTTTTATTGTATTCAAAAGTTTTATTTTATAAAATTTTGTCGAAGATACTGAAACAAGTTCAGTATGTTCAGACCACCTTATTTTTAGTCTTCCAATAAATCGGGTCTAATTTTCTCGGTTCTTTTATACGCTTGTTCGCTTCTCCAATCTTCAATTTTCGGGAAATTCCCAGATAATAAAATTTCTGGAACTTTAGAACCTTCAAAATCTGCGGGTCTAGTGTAAACTGGAGGAGATAATAAGTTGTCCTGAAAAGAATCTGTTAAGGCAGATTGTTCATCGCCAATGACACCAGGAATTAAACGCACAACAGCATCTACCAAAACAGCTGCAGCTAATTCGCCACCTGTTAAAACATAATCGCCAATAGAAATTTCTTTGGTAATAAATAAATCTCTAATTCGTTGGTCTACACCTTTATAATGACCTGTTAAAATTAAGATATTTTCTTTTAAAGAAAGTGTATTTGCTGTAGATTGATTTAATGTTTTTGCATCTGGAGTCATATAAATAACTTCATCATACTTTCTTTCAACTTGCAATTTTTTAATACAAGTTGCAATTGGTTCTATCATCATAACCATGCCTGCACCACCACCAAATTGAGTGTCGTCAATTTGTTTGTAATTGCCCAAACCATATTCACGTAAATCGTGAATTACAATTTTTGCCAACCCTTTTTCTTTTGCACGTTTTACAATAGAATGGTTAAATGGACTTTCTAATAAATTAGGTGCTACTGAAATAATGTCTATTCGCATTTTGCAAATTTAAGTTTTTTTAGAATTTTGAAGTAAGTTTTTTAAAGAGGTGTAATTTTTAGAGTTTTTGATATTTTATTTGTTATCTATGGATGCTGTAATTAGTTGTGAAACATTAAATTAATCTAATTTATAAATTCTATATTTTTAATTCATTCCTGATGTTATATGCTTAATATAAATAATCTGAAAATAAAAAAGATAAATAAAAAGGATAAAACAACATTCATTATTTTTCTCTTTACAGACCACTTTTCAAATTTTTCAAAGTACTCTAAATAAGTGTTTTTATTATACACTAATAAATTACTAAATATAAAAGAAACTAATATCTAAATTATCAAATGATAACTTTCAAAAACTATTTTTAATTCAAACAGTTTATTGATATGTATACCTAAAGTTAAAATTAATATCGAAATTATTACTAAAAATGCTCCAAAAACAAAGTTTTAAGTAAAACCATATTCCTTATTTAAAAAGAAATCATTGTAATATTCCAAAGGATTTTCTATTCCATATTTATTTTTCATTCTTTTTTTTACTGAAGGTATTTTATATATCAATAAAAAAATATTTATTTTAGATTTTAAAAATTCCATTTTTTATAAAATAATTTCAACTAATTCATTTTTTTTAATATTAAAATTTTCCTGAGCAATTAATTACAACTCCTTGTATAATAACTTTTATTACACATATCCTGTAAATTTGACAGAATATAATTATCTCTCTATTAATGTTTATCAATTTTTTAATTAGATAATCAAAAACTGAATTTACAACAAATTTTATAAATATTAATTTTCAATAATAATTTTAGCAAAACTAATTGATAACTATAAAATTGCGGAATATCTGCTTAGTCCTTTAATCTAAAAATACCTTGTATAAATCTTTTTTCATCTCCGTAAAAAATTATCTCCATTGTAATATTCCATTCGTTTTCAGATATTTTTTTTCCGTTAATAATTCCTGTGGGTTCAGCTTTTTTGTTTTCATCATTTCCAAAAAAGCAAAAACATCTCTTAGATAAAACAAGGTTAATTGTCGACAATTCTTCATCTTTAAAATTGAATTCTTCCACATTTTTATCAATTTCAAAATGGATAAACTCGGTATATTCATCATCAATCACATTAATTTCACCTTCAGTAGAGAACTCATATTCAAATACAAGATTATTTCCTTCTTTAACTTCTCCAAATTTTATGTGCATTTCATCACTTGAAATGATGTTAAGTTGTTTGTTTTTAAAAAAACGATAAGCATATATGTCATCATCAGTATCTGAACAAGCAAACAAAAAAGAATTTATAAGTATTAAACACAAAACGATCTTAAAGACTTTTAGTACTTTCATGGGTTCAAATTTAATTAGTACTATTTATTTTAGGTTATTTCGATTTAGTTTCAAAAAAAACAGCTCTAAATTCAAGAATTAATTGCAATAATTTTGTGACGATTTTAGAGTTGTAAAAGACAATTTTTTGGCAATTAACCAAACTTACGAACTATAATTTTAAAGTTGCTTATTTTTTTTAATTTTATAAGAGATACCAAAAAACCCAAAACAATCAAGTTTTGGGTTTTAATTTTTATCAAAAGGTATTGCCTTTTACTTCTTTTACTTCTTTTTCTTCTGCTGTGCTTGTTGCTCTTGTGCTTGTTTCATTGCAGAATCTATACGTTGTCTGAATTTACTCTTCGCTTTTTCAGGACGCTTTTTGTTTTCTTCGATTTGTGCATGAATTTTATCTTCATCAATTACATAGTTTTTAATAACCAACATAATTGTAATGGTTAATAAGTTAGAGATAAAGTAGTACAAACTTAATGAACTTGCGTAGTTGTTAAAGAAAAACAGCATCATAATAGGAGAGAAGTAAATCATATACTTCATCATTTTGCTCATGTCTGGCATGCCTTCTTGTGTTGGCGCTTGCATATTTGCTTGTTGACTTTGGTTCATTTTCATGTAAAAGAAAATAGCAACAGAAGCCAATATTGGGAATAAACTTACGTGATCTCCATAAAAAGGAATTGCAAATGGTAAGTTAAAAATAGTATCGTAAGAAGATAAATCTGGTGCCCATAAAAAGCTTTCTTGTCTTAACGCTAAATTTGTTGGAAAAAACTTAAACAATGCAAAAAATACTGGCATTTGTAATAAAGCAGGTATACAACCAGAAAGCATGCTAACTCCAGCTTTTCGCTGAATTGCCATCGTTTCTTGCTGACGCTTCATAGCATTTTCTTTTCCAGGATATTTTTCATTTAAGGCAGTTAATTCAGGTCTTATCACCTTCATTTTTGCACTCGATAAATAAGATTTATATACTAGAGGAGACATTATTAATCGAACAACAATCGTCATCAAAATAATAATTAAACCATAATTACCTAAAAAGCCTTGTAAAAAATTAAATACAGGATAAAAAATAGTTCTGTTTAAGAAACCAAAAATCCCCCAACCTAAATCTGCAATTTCGTCTAAATCTGTCCCTTCAAATTGTTCGCTGCTTAATAAATTATAATCACTTGGTCCATAAAACCACTTCATGTTGTAATTTAATTCGCCAGCAGTTAATGCTAAAGGAGTTTTAAGCTCGTATTTTTTAGTAAAAACAGTATCTATTTTCTCATCTTCTACTAAATCTGTAGAGGTTATAGTTGCATTATCAAAAGGAGTATCTGTTAATAAATTACTCGTAAAAAAATGTTGTTTGTAAGCTACCCAATCTACATCATTTATAATTTCTGTATTTCCAGCATTTAAGTAATCTACATCATCTTCGGTTTTGTAATAGTAGTAAGAATACATACTATTTTCAGTTTTGATGCTTTTTTCATGTCTGTATCCTCTTAAAGACCAATCTAAATTTATTGGGTTAGAAGTATTGATAACATTGCTTAAACCTTGAGAACGAACAGCAAAATCAACCATATATTTCTTTGGTTTAATTTCGTATCTATATTCTAAAAATTGCGCATCAGAAACTTTTAACTTCATAGACAAAACTGTGTTTTCTCCATTTTTAGTTAAAGTTGGTTCAAAGAATAAATCTTTTGTATTTAAAATTCGGTTGTCTGTAGTTCCAAAATTGATGTTAAAAGACGCATTATTGTCTTTAATCATATATAAAGGAAGCGAATCGTAGGTTTTGTAATTTTTGATTAACGCTTTTACAATTTGACCACCTTTGTTAGCAATTGTTAATTTTACCAGATTATTTTCTATCACAGTAGTTCCTTCAGAACCTGTTATCGCACTTTGTGCAAAAGCCCCTAATTGATTTTGAAGTGCAATTTGTTTGATTGAATCGTTTTGAAAAGAAGGAGTTGCATCTTTTGTGTTCGCTTCATAATCAATTGAAGGTTCAACAACTTCAATAGATTCTTTTTCCTGAATATCTTTTGGTGGATTGGTGTTAAAATACCATAATGCAATTCCTGCAAGCAGAATCATACCAATAAAAGAATTATAATCGAATTTTTTTTGTTCCATGTGTAAAATTAAATGTCAGTTTGTCATTAACGCCAGAAAATCTTTTGTTAAAAAAGCGACAAATGTAGCAAAACCTAGTGTATTTTAATTGATTTTTCTACAGTTATTGTTGAATCTTTAATAGTTCAAATTGTGTTCCGTTTTTATGCTGAACTTGTTCCTTTTTTTTTATTTTTCATTACTGAACTCTGAACTCTGAACTCTGAACTATTTTTTAGACTGTTTCAAAGCAGCTTTTATAAAATCTACAAATAAAGGATGAGGTTTTAAAACCGTACTTTTATATTCAGGGTGATATTGAACCCCTACAAACCAAGGATGATTTTCAAGCTCTACAACTTCTACCAAACCAGTTTTTGGGTTGATTCCTGTTGCTTTTAAACCAGCTTCTTCCATTTGCGCTAAATAATCGTTGTTAAACTCATATCTGTGTCTATGTCTTTCGCTAATTAATTCAGATTTGTAAGCTTTATAAACTTTAGAATTGTGTGTAAGTTGACAATCCCAAGCTCCCAAACGCATGGTTCCACCTTTATTGGTTACATTTTCTTGGCTTTCCATTAAATTGATGACTGGATGTTTTGTGCTTTTGTTCATTTCGCTAGAACTTGCGTTTTCTAAATTCAATACATTTCTAGCAAATTCAATCACAGCCATTTGCATTCCTAAACAAATCCCAAAGAAAGGAATATTGTTTTCACGTGCATATTTTACAGCTTTTATTTTTCCT
>Ga0115565_10001874_pt1 | contig 16818 bp, 8 predicted proteins | sample COGITO_mtgs_1105_FD_87199 | JGI IMG/M metagenome (GOLD analysis project Ga0115565, IMG submission 87199) | Pelagic marine microbial communities from North Sea - COGITO_mtgs_110530 | ecosystem: Environmental > Aquatic > Marine > Epipelagic | place: Germany:Helgoland, sampling site Kabeltonne... | reverse complement strand
TGCACATGGCGGATGCAAAGGCAAGAAGCAATTGACGTGCGCTTCCCAACTGGTGCACATGTGGTGTTGGACGTGATGGTGGTGCTGTGGTGTGAGGCACCCCTGCAGGTGTACAACTTTGCGGCATTGCACACCAAAGCCTTGTGTCATGTCGTTCATTGCTGTGTATTCAAGAAGCGGGGACCCGCACAACGAAAGCTTCAGAAGTTGTGGCACCTGAAGTCAGGACAACCGCAACTTGTGTATTGCCCAGGACGTATCTTCTAAAACCTCCGGGGGAAGTGTCTCCGACGTTGGTGATCTGAAAGGCGCTGACTGCGTTCCACTTGGCCTGGTCGGGCACAAATTGTGAACCGTTAGGAGTTGTGGTGCACTGATCTGTAAAAGCCACTTGAAAATCGATGTCATCGACAACGTCTTCAGGTCTCAACAGCGCTGCGATTTCATCAATGCTGTCCAGTTTCAGATTCGAGATGGTATTCGGTGTCAGTGTACCAGAGACAATCCCCGCAGGGGTGTTCACGAAACTTTTGAATGGCCGCGTACTTGCATCGAAACTCGTAACAGCTAAGCGCATGGGCGGCAGATTGTCCTGAGCCACTGCTTTCAAGGCACCACCCGCTGCGATACGGCACAGTTCGTACTGTGCCTTGGACACGCCAGCCACCCGACACATTGGGAAATTGCATGAATCGTCAGAGCTCCACGCGAGTATTGTTTGTTCACTTCTCGTCCCAGCACTATTTGGTGAGCCTCCGGCTGACACTTGAATATTCAAGTTGTTCAATGACGGGGTTGTTATACCAGCTGGAAATGTAGCAAACGGAAGCCCAGCACAGTTACGTGCAGCAGCCTCCAATAAACGGTTCAATTGGAGCCCCTGTAACGTCACGCCTGTCTTGAAAGATATGTTGAACTCGTAGACGTTAGACGTTGGAGAAACTCGAGTGAAGGGCACTTCACCATTTTCAAAGGCAGTCAGAAACGATGCATAGTCCATGGGTTCCAACGTGGCATTGCACATGGCGGGGTGTACACGCCGCACAGCTTCTTGAAGCGTACTCGCGAAGCGCGTGGAAAAATGTATGCTGCAGGGTGCAATGAAAGGCAGGTGGTTGTCCTGGTTGCTTTCAATGGCTGTTTTCAGCATAGACAAGCCATGCTGTGGATCCTGCAGCTCTGCTACAGCAGTGCGCGTGTCACGGGCGTTGCTAGCGACAGCTTCGTGAAGAGACACAGAGGCAGTGCCGTCCAAGCGCTGTCCTAGAATGTCCATGATGCTTTGTCGGTTTGCCACGGCAGTGGTAGCGGCCACATTGACGTTGTCGGGGGCGTTGGTCACTGGCGCAACGCTTACGGTGGGCACATCATCCCCCAGCAACTGTCTCAGAGAGCGTTCAGTTGTCGTTCCAGAGGTGTCGGTCTGCTCCAACAGCTGCAGTTCAATGCCTTTCTGTGCTGCCTGCATTCTGTTGAGCACTTGGTGCAAGGACACGGGGTTGGCAGAGCTGTCTACCCGTTGCCCAAGCACGGTACGCAACTCCTGCAGTGTAGTGCTCTGGGACACTGGGAACGGCGTCCCAGAGGGAGTCGTTGCATCTTCGGTCACTTCCGGTGGCAGTGTGCTGCCCAGGATGTCAGTCACGCTTGGCGCTGCAGTGGAAGTGCTGACTGTGGACACTTGTTCCTCTATGCGACTGAGCACCTCATGCACAGATACGGGATTGGCGGAGCTGTCCACCCGTTGTCCAAGCACTGTGCGCAGCTGCTGCGGTGTAGTGCTTTGGGCCACATTGTACGGTTGTCCAGAGAGCGTCGTTGAAGTTTCTGTCACTTCCGGTGGCGGTGTGCTGCCCAGGATGTCAGTCACGCTTGGCGCTGCACTATTGCCCAGGGCTGTACTCAGTGCGTGCACGTCCACCTGCACGTCTGCCACAGCTTGATGCAGCGACACGGGGTTGGTCCCGTCACTGCGCTGTCCCAGGATGTGCAAAAGGCTTTGCACAAGCGACAAGTCGGTGACAAGCGTGGGCGTTGTCGACCACTGTGTGGAGCTCTTGTTCAGTGTGACCTGCTCAACACTGTCCCCAATGATCGTCTTAAAGGACCTTTGCGTGATGCTGGTGCCGGAGTTCATCTCTACAAGCTGGCTTGCGCCTGCTTGCAGCTGAGGCAGCGCAGGCAGCACTGTACCACTGAGGCAAGCTGTAACTTCGTGCAAGGACTGACCATCAACGCGCTGCCCGATGTTTTCAGCGATCCCCCGACGATCCCCTACAACAGCGGGAGTCACACTCACCGTGTCTGGTGCTCCTGTGGTCCCAGCTGTCACAGTCACCTGCTGGAAAACATCCCCCACCACATCCGCCAAGCTGCGGTCCATTATGCTCGCGGGAAGCACCGCTGCATCGATGGACGCCAGAGCGTCAGCGTTCTCTTGCGATTGAATCTCCACTCGCGCCAACACCTCGTGCAAAGACACTGGTGTAGTTGTAGTTGGCGCAACGCGCTGCCCCAGTGTCTCCCGCAGGCTTTGCAACTCCGCTTGATCGCTGACTGGTGTCCATCCCACTGTATCACCCGCTGTCCCGATTCCTGGAACAATCGTAACATCAATGCCGGTCTGTCCAAGTGTGTCCCGCAGGGACAGGCCTGTGATGGAGTTTGAAACACTGTCGGTCTGCTCCAGCAGTTGTTCATACGCTGAACTTGCACTTCTGTTGATAAGCTCGTTCCTGACGTCCACACGAGCTATCGCTTCGTGGAGCGACACGGGGACAGAACTGCTGCCACTCATTTCAACTCTTTGGCCAAGAATCTGTGACACGCTTTGGCGATCTCCCACAGCAGTGCCATTTTTCTGAATGTCGTTGGCTGTGTTCCCGGTTCGAGGTAAAATCTGCACAGTGAGCAAGTCGTCCCCCACCGTTTCACGCAAAGAGCGCCTCACCAGCGCGCCGGTGCCGTCACGTTCACTGGCCACTTCAAACAACGTGGACTCAGTGTGCGCTTGCACTGCTGCGAGAACAGCGTGCAGTGAAATGGGCTCTGTGCCTCCCGCCCCATCATCTCGCACGCGCTGCCCCAGAATGTCCATGAGGCTCTGACGGTCTGCAAAGTCTGTGCCGGCGATGGGCGTGATTAAACGATTGCCGACGGTGCCCGTCACTTGAAAGGAGGGCGCCAGCTCCCCCAGAATACCCCGCAGGTCTCTGAGGGTCGTGGGGTCATTCAGGCCACTCGCGCCGGTCTGCTGCAGCAACTGCTCGCTGTGAGACTGCAGCACCTGTTGCACGCGGGACAGTACTTCGTGCAATGAAACGGCGCCGTTTGTGCTGTCCAGGCGCTGCCCCGTAGCTTCACGTATGCTTTGCGCGATGGCAACGGTGGGGAAAGAAAACCCATCCTGCACACTTGCGCCGTCTTCCTGCACAGTGACAACTGCGTCCCCCACTCTGTCCCGCACGTCCTTGTGAAGCTGTGCAACTGCTGCATGCAGAGGTACATTCACAGCAGTGGTGGAGCCAGACGCGGCGTCAAAGCTGGTGTCGGAGCGCTGCCCCAAGATGCTCAGCAGGGACTCCCCGGTGCTGTAGTCGCGCGTGCCTTTGACAATGCTGCCGTTGGTAGTGTTCACTTCAACAATCTGCCGCTCGTCCCCCAGCACCGCTCGCATGTCAGAGTGCGCCACAAGGGACCCTCCTGATGCGACTTCCTGTGGCCCCACCAAGGCAAACAGACGGTCTGTTGCATCTTCCACACGGGCCAGCACAGTGTGCAGGGGCACAGGGGCTGCCACAGTGCCCCTTTGCCCAATGGACTGCCGCAGTGTTTGAATAAACGCCGGCGTTGTGATGGCAGTGTTAGACACTGCTGCACGCCCAGTGGTGGCCACTGTGGCGCTGCCAATGTTCACCCCCCAGCTGCTTTCCCCAAAGCTGTTCACTTCCATTGCACGCAGCACTGCGTGCAAGGACAACGGCTGGGGAGCAGAGTCCACTCGAGACCCAATGGCCGTCATGAGACTTTGAGAGACGTACGATGTGTCGCCCGTCGGCAATGAGCCGTTGCCCTGAATGTGGTCTTGCGGGGATCCCACACGATTGATGACCACCAGGGGAGCATCCCCAGCGGATGGCGTCAGGCTGCCCACTGCCCGCAGCACGCCTTCCAGGGCTTCACACACTGTAAAGTGCCCCTCCACGCCGTGACCGTCGTTGGCAGGGACTCCTGTGCCCACAATGTGCCCCACTTGCCGCAGGGCGTCTGCGACGGTGGGGTTCGTTGGCAACGCGTCCAGTATAGATGGATCCGGCACACCAGTCGCGTTCGTGGCGGTGAGCGGATTGGCCGCGTAATCAATCAAGCTGAACGGCGTGGCTTGTGTGGCCCCCCCAGCCGCGACTGCTCTGGCTGCACTAAAGTAGTTGGGCAGATATACCGCAGCGCCAAGGCGCTCTTCCAAGGTGCGCGCGACTTGGTGCAGGGACACCGAAGTGAAAGGTGCTACATCGGATTGACGCACGCCCACTGCCTCTCGTAGGGTTTGTGTGATGTAGTTAGAGTCGCTTGACAGCAGCGAACTGCACGCGATGGTGGGGTCGATGCTGGAGCACTGCAGCGCGCTCGCAGGAGCAACCCCCACACGCTGCGCAATGGGTTGAAAGCCCACATCTTCTGCGTCATGCTGCGCGCCAGTTGCGTTGAGCAGCATTTCCAGTGCTTCCGACACAGTGTACAGCTGCCCCGCATCCAAGCCATAGGGCCCAGCGGCTTGTGCGCCACTGCCGAGAACCCCATGCACCTGTCGCGTGGCGCTAGCGAGGGTGGGATCAGACGGCAGTGTGAACACTGCTGGGTCCGTCGTCACCGCAGCATTGGGGTCTGTGTACCGCACAAGAGATGTCGGCACGCCAGGGTAAGAACCTGTACTCGACAAGGCGTGTGTACGGTTGCTCATAAAGGCGCTGGGGAGTGTCAGCGGTGTGCCCAGCGTCACGCGTGTAGCGTACGCTGCGTCGTGCAAGGTGACAATTCCGCCGGCACTGTCCACTGCAGCGCCCACTGCATCTGCAACGGACTGCGCACCCGATGCAGCGTTGTACGGGGTGCGCGCCAAGCCAGTGGAAATGTCCAATGGCACAGGTGCAGTGCCACCAATGCGTGTGAGGATGGTGGCGCGCTCTGTGCCGGCAGTAATGAATGCTGCGGCTGTTGCCACCACGTGTGCATCCAGAGTGCTTTGCACTATTGCAATGGCGCCCGTGGTGCTTGTGAAGCCTGCTTGGAGGGCGCAGTACACTGTGTGCAGTTGCTCCAGCACCTGCACCAAGCCATCCTGTATGCCTTGCACACTTGTAGCATTCACAAGCGACCGCGTGTCACTAGTGACGGTAGGCATGGTTTCGGTTGTGTGGTGTGCGCGGTGCACATGAGCACTCTTGCATGGGATGCAGTTCGATGTACCGTACAGTGAGGCACGTTTGTGGTGCATGTTCCCCCTGTTGACTAATGCAGTAAAGGCACCTCATACACGCACACAGAGACACCCGCCCCTGCACTGCGTGCCAGTGCATCTCTCTGTATGGAACTGCGCCCCCCAGCATCGCAGATGGATTTTGAGCAAGCCTGCATGGAAGGCCGCACGGCCTTGGCCATGGACGCGTTGCACTCTGCGACGTCGTCGCAACTGCTTGACATGCGGCACCAAGGGTTCCTGCTGGCGCTGCAGCATGACCGCCTTGACACTGCCCGCGCATTGGTTGAAGCGGGCGACGTGGGGGTGCTCCTGCGGCGCACTGGAAACGTTGCAGCCAAGTTGCGCAGCAACGCAGCCCTAAAGTACTTGATGCGCACGTGGCAGCACGCCGTAGCAGGCGCAGAAGAGCACCAAGTGCAGTGGGGTCCAGGTGACCTCCTGCACATGACCAAGGCGTGGACGTACAGCGGCCTGTCCATGCTGCTGTCCCACACGCACAGCATGGATGAGCAGCGGTACTTGAGCCTGGCCCTCGCAGCGTTGCAGCAGCGCAAGGATGTCAAGACAGCGGAGGTGTTTGTGCAGGCCGCCAGGGGCATCGTGGGCACCCCCGGCGCAGTGGAGCTGGTGAAGGTGCTGTTGCACTACGCCTGCAGAGCCGACTTGTTGGATGTGGTGCAGTACCTGCTGTCCCTGCAGGGCGTGCTGCAGGTGGACGTGAATGCCAACAACGGCGCTGCGTTCACACAAGCGTGTTTGGCGGAGGACGCACGAGTGATGCGGTGGATGCTGCAGTTGACGGGGGACCAGCGGGTGGATGTGCACGCAAACGCTGGGTTGCTGAGCGTGGTGGGCAGCGCCTGGACGCCGCGCGAGTCCCAAGAGGAGCGCCTGCAGACCCTGCTGGCGCTGACGGGGGACCGCGAGCTGGACGTGAACGACCCTGCTCACCAGTTTTTCTATGTAGTCTGCCGTCGCAGCCTGCACGGCGTTCTGGACACCTTGCTGGCTTTGCAGGGGCACCGCCGAGTTGATGTGCATCCCCACTCAGGCATAGCAGTGGCTGAAGCGTGCTCCACTGGAGACGCACGCACTCTGCGCACCCTGCTGCAGTTGAGCGGGGACAGGGAGATGGACCTGAATGTGGAGGCAGTGCATGACGCCTTGGTGAAGGCGTGCAGGTATGGCCAGGTGGCCATTGTCACACTGCTGCTGCAGCGACGGCCAGGCCGGACGCCAGTGAACGTGCGCAACAGCGCTGGGGAAGACGACGCGTACGAAGCAGCAGTGCAGCATGGGCACTTTATGTCTTCCACGCAGATGGCAGCGGTGTTTTTTTGCGGTGACGAGGGCGCCTTCCCCCAATTTAGCACCCAGGAAAAATACTTTGAGGAGTCCCGTGCCGCAGTGCGGTACATACTGAAGCAGTACCCAGTGGAAAACACCAGACGCTTACAGGAGCACGCCTCGCGTTTGTTCAGCAGACTGCAAGTGTTTGTGCTGCATGCAGCGGCACGGCTGGACAGCGTTGTACACGCTGACGAGGAGCAGCGTCTTGCACACGCCGCCGCCGCCGCCCCTGCTACGATCACCGGCGGCGGCGCCGCCCTTGCAGTGCAAACTGATGACACAGACAGCGACGAGGAATGGATGCATGGCACCGTCCTGTAAGGAGCAGACGGGACGAGGCGACTTGACGGGGTGTTGATGTGCAGGCTACAGTCCACCGAGCCCGCAATCGCTTGCCCTACCCTCCACCCCCCCTCCCTCTTCCCCATACCCCCCCCTCTCACCACCTCATAAAATCCCATGCTACCCCTTGACGCCACATTTGCACACGGCGCTGGTGCACAGTGCAAACAACCAGCGATCAAACACAACAGTGCACTTGGTGCACGCCACTGGAATCATTCCAATAGTTGTGCGTTGCGCATCCCTCAACGGGCAGAGTGCACCATGTGTGCTGCACTTGCAGTGTCCACACGCAATGAACCCTCTGCTGGTGCATGTTGCAGCACAACACAGATTGAGGAAGAAGGTTGCAGCGCGCATGTATCTCCAGTGCGTGCAACAGCTGTAGTGCGTCGTGAAGTGGCGCGCCTGTGCAGCGTTCTAAGCGCTCCATGCGCCTTGGAGGCGGCCAGTGTGCACTCCAGTGTGCGGCTGCACGGTGCAACGGGGGCCACCGAAGTGCCCTCTGCACTGCGCGGCGCCATGAGCACAGCCAAAAGCGCGCAGCGTTTCTGCATATGCACTGCCGCACATAGAGTTGCACAAGCCGTTGAAGCGTCTGTGTGTGCCCTGCGCAAGGCCACGCACATGCCACATGTCAGGGTGCCGCCGCCATCCACTCCTCCTCCGCTCGTTCGTTGCAGTGTGGTGCACGACGGCGCACGTGCTGCTGCTGCAGCTGCTGCAGCTGCTGTTACTGGTGCATCTGCCGAACACTGTGGCGTAGACAACGGCGAGTATCCTGAGCAGTGTGCAGTGCATGCAGCGTATGTTCAACAGCACGCCGCTGTGCAATCACAGGGTGCAGAGGAACCGCAAGTGCATGCGGGGGAGAAAGACCCTGCGTGCGCCACGGACAGTTCCTGCTGGTCAAGCAGTGAGCTTGCGGAATGGAACGGCACGCTGCAGGCAGTTGAACGCGTGTACTGCGGCGCGTATGCAGGAACGGTCCATGGAGGTGCAGCGCGCGGCACCACAGATGTCGACAGTGCACTCGGAAGCAGCACATGCAGTGAAGAAGGTGAATGCACCACGTTGGCTTTACGAGCGTTGGCGTGCGCCATGGAGGCGGCACACCACCTTCAACTGGTGGCTCGCGCAGCGCAGGGGGCTGCGCGGTCCCTGGAAGCTCAATCCTTGCACCAAGTGTGTGTGGATGCACTGGTGGCCCTGCTGCCGGCCTTGACTGGCCTGCTGTCCCTATGGACGCTGCAATTCGTCATGCTGCCGCACACAGTGCGCACGGTGTGGGAAGGCATCGTGACGGTGCTGGGCACAGCACCCAGCTGCGCTGCCGCCAGGCAGCACACCTCGCATGTGCTGCACATGCTGCTTGCCTTGCCTGCGCGCTCACAGTGTGCTGCAATGGGCGCTGAGGATGGAGTGCGCACAGGCATTTTGAGGCACGTGCTGCACCTGCAGACGCATGGATGCCCTCGTGCAGCACAAGCAGCTGCGTTGGCAGGGCTGCGCACGCTGCACTGTTGCAATGCAGCATGGCGCCTACAGTGCTTGGAGGTGGATGGTGCAGGGGACTTGGGGGAAAGCCAGGGTAGAGGCTTGGGGCACTGGACGGTACCTGCAGCGCCCCTGGGACTGCATGCAGTGGCGTGTGCGGCGTCCTGCGGGGATGCCGCCAGTGAAAATGACTCCGCGGCGTGCAGGGCTACGGAACAGCAAGCACACATTGCATTTTTGGACTGCATGCATGATGTTGTGGGAACTGCGGTGGGGCCTCCACGCACGCGGTGGTGGTGCAGTGCGCACTGCGTTGGAAGCACTGCGGGCGACGATGCCATGGGGGAGGAGCACTGGGTACTGCCAGCGCTCATCGGGTGTGCTGGTGCACTGAACACCGTTGCTGCACAGTGTGGCGGTGGGGAGGAGCCCAGTGCGTTGACTTACTCTGCAGTCTACGCCCTACGCATGCATCAAGTGCATGAAGCTCTGTGGCCACTGTTTCATACGCCCACTGCGCTGTAGTGTGTGTGCGTGTGTGTGAACGCGTGTGCAAACGCACAGAACAGCACACAAACAGTGCGTGGGTTGCACCTGTGCGCAGTTGAGCGGCGCACCAATGCCATAAACTTCATTTCCGAGGGGAATTCTCGTGAATGCACAATGCTGTGAAGCGTTTGAACGCACACGCCAGCTATACATTGCACCAAGTTGAAAAGACCTCTAACACCATGTCCAAACAGCATGCGCTGCGGGAACCTGCGCTGTATGCCCCTCAGCTGTTCAAGAAGCAGCTGCTGGATGAGCCCGAGGCATCGTTCATCGATGCCCCCCCTCGGTCCTTTCATCAGTACAGCGCTCTCGCACACGCATACCAAGGCGCAGTACCCGTTGGTGGCACACCTGTTCCCCCTTGTTATTCCGGAGGCGCAGGTGTCGGAAGCGGTGCAAATGGTGGAGCTGAAGGATGCCTTGGCGGTGGCAGCACTGGAGGTAGTGGCGGTGGCAGTGGCGGCGGCAGTGGAGGTAGTGGTGGCGGCGGTGGAGGAGGTGGCGGAAGTGGCGGCAGTGGAGGTGGCGGAGGTGGCAATTCCTGTTGTCAAGATGCAGCACAAACCTCTCAGCTGTCCGCATCAATCACCACATGCCCAGCTGTGCAGTACACATCGAACAGTGCAGGTGAAGTGACTTGCACTGCGGGAGAGCACTCTGTGGCGAATTCAGTGCAGGAAGTCATGGTCAAGGCAGCAACAGCGCTGCCTCTGCCCCTTGTGCACAGCGCCACCAGTGACCCTGTACCTGTGACTATTGCTGTGCACAACATTGCAGTGCAAGACGTTGGAGTAGTGCCCATTGCACTGGATGAATGCGTGGGGGTATACATGGTCACGTTCCACATCAGGATGCAGTACACTGTGACTGTGACTGCGCCTGCTCTTCAGTCAAACGGCTCACGCTCCTCGACAACAAGCTACAAGATGGTTTCTCCCCTGTGCCCCCTGCAGTGCAACGTGTCTTTGCAGCAGCTGCCCAGTGGCTGCCTGTGCATGGGATCCTTTGACGTGCTCCAGCCAAAGTACCTGCAGCGTGTGCTCGCAGCTGCGCCGCAAGGCCCACAGTTGACCAAACAGCTGCGGCTTGCGACGGCGTCAGCTGCAGACTTAGTTGTCAACGGGAGCACCAGCTCGCCTGGCTTCATGGGACAGGTCGGTGAATATTTGAACCGTTTTCTCCACACGCGTGTGGACTGCTTCGGCACCACCTCTCCAGGTCCCTGAAGTCCAGGCCCACCCTTCAAATCAGGTCCCCGCACGCCACACAGTTTCGCAGGGGAGAGGCACCTGCGCTTACTCTTTTCCTCAGGGCATTCTCACTTACCGTACAGGCAGGTGAGTTTGGCGGTTTGGTCGGCTGTGAAGTTGTCTGCGGCACACTCGCGAAGCGCACAGGCGGCCTGTAGAGCCGAATGAAATGGATTCAAACCGCCAGAATCACCCACCTGCACGGTATGAAGACCACTTCGATCGCCTCACTGCAATGCAAGTGTTCTGCGCCCCTGCACACAAGTGTGACCTCATTGGTGCCCTGCCCCACACTCCTGTCAGCGCCCACCATTCATCACAGTGACCCGCAGCCCCCGCAAGGGAGAGGGCAGATTGGAGGTGGTGCGCGATGCTTTTGCAAGGGCACTGAGGCTGCTATGCCTGCACGCGGACTGTGCTGCTGCACAGAGGGATGCACTTGAAAACACAATGTTGAGCGCACGTCCTGCCCTTGAAAGCGTGCATGTGTGCACACTGTTAACATGCTCCACCATAAAGACAGCTCTCTGCAAGTGCACCCAACACCCTTACAGTTGACCACGCACAAGCATTGAGGGACCTACTGAACGACAGAATTCCGCAGCTTCACCCTGAGCGCTGCAGCATGTCCAAAGACAGCGCATTTCAACTGGCTGCGGTGTACGCACCCCAGTTGTTCACCTCAAAGCCGATGCATGAAGCTTCTCAGTGGGTGCATGAAGTCCCTCAAGGGAGTGCCTTGCAGGGGTGCACACGTCCAGGCTCATGCCACCACCACAAGTACGCGAGTGCAGCGGGAAGCGGTGGAGGAGCAGGTGGCCAAGGTGCAACCCCCCCCCCTAGTGCTCAAGGCGCAACGCACAGACTCTCTTCACCAGCCCTTCAATCTGCCGCCCTCTACACCCCCAATTGTCCTGCCGTGCAGTACTCGTCCAATCTTCCAGGTGCAGTGACGTGCACCCCCGGAAACCACGCTGCGGTAGCTGGAGTGCAGAGCATCATGCAGTTGGCAGGCAAGTCACTGCCTGTCCCACACGACTACACATTAGGCATCAGCAACTCCACAAGCGTGCAAATTGCTGTGCAAGGCATCACGGTGCATGACACCGTGACGGTGCCCGTCACCCTGTCCAGGTGCCCCGGGGTGTACCTCAGCACGTACTACATCACCATGCAGTACACCCTGCAGGTCACGACGCCGTGGCCTAGGACACCAGACTCCTCCGTAACTACGTACAGCATGGTGACGCCAGTGTGCCCCCTGCAGTGCAACGTCTTTGTGGAGCTGGCGTCAGACAGCACCCTGCGAGTTTATTTCTTCGACATGGCCGATGCAAAGTACTTGCAAAGCGTCCTATCAGCTGTGCCGTATGACGCCCCTTCAAGCAAAGACTTGACGCTTGCGACAGCATCAGCTGCGGACTTGCTGGTGATGGGAGGAAGTGGGCCACCCAGCTTCCTGCAGCAAGTTGACAATCACTTGAAACAGTACCTTCACCTGTCTTTCAACTGCCAGGGCACCCCTCCAAAGGGCCCCGGTATTCCTCTGCCGCCTCTTCCGCCCTTCACGCCGGGCCCTCCGTCATTCAATGGCCACACGTCACCAGCACTTGCGCGTGGCGGGTGCAGTCGCTCCGCGCGCAGCACTGCTGCGGGAAAGAGTGCATCTAAAGCGTTCATGAAGACGATTGCAACGCAAGAGGCGGAGGCGTCAGGGGACACTAGCAGCAGCATGAAAAACACACACTGCGCTGCACCAACGCAGGGTGTTTTTCTCGGCAGCGCATACGACGAAGCCAGTAAGTTTGCATTGGCATGGGTGCAGACAAAGGCCGCTACTGTGCATCACACCCGAGAGATGTGGGATATTGATGGTGGCAGGCATAAGCACGGCTACGTGTGGACCCATCTTCAATTGGGCAGCATGTACTTTTACGACACCACTGTCACGCAGCTCAACGCTCTGCAGTTGCAATCAGTCTTTGGTTCCACGCTCACCGCCATGTTGAGCTTTGATGTGGAATACAGTGTGATATTCAATTGGGCTCACTTGTACTCCAGATACGCTTTGAGCCCAGTGTTAAACGTCGACGTGTTTGATCGGGCTAACAATGACTGCACCGAGAGAGATACTCGCCCACAACACTGCCAGCCATCCACGCTCAATGCAACTGTTAACGTCACAGTGCAGTACAACATGTCTGGAGACAATGCAACGAACTTGATGGTCAAGGAAGTGGCTGTGACAGCGAACAAGGTGTTGAATGGTGCAAACAAAGCTTCGTCTTCCTGTAGAACGGGATTGTTCAACTCCGACTGCAATCAAGGGGAACAGGATTGCATGAACGTCATAGTTCCTGCATTGCAGAACAAGTGGGATGCGTACAATGCCGCATTGTTCGCCCTGCCCACATGATGTGTCAATGTGTGTGTCTGCAAGATACGCTTGAAAAAGGTACCGTGCAGGTAGGTGATTTTGGAGGTTTGAATGCATTTTATTCGGCTCTACAGGTCGCCTGCGCACTTCGCGAGTGTGTTGCAGACAATTTCACAGCCGACCAAACCGCCAAATTCACCTGCCTGTATGGTAGACCAAGAAGCCCGTAAAGTGTTGCCCAGAGATCGACTCAATGCGTGCACAGATCCACAGCACCCAGGAAAAGGATTTCACACCATCCCACGCCTGCGCCACTGGTGGATAGGCGCTGCTGAACCCCTCCACCCCCTTCCCCCCCACGCACTCATACCCCTTCTCCATTCACTCGCCGGCCAGCCATTGAAGTGAACACACAAGAGTACCGTGCAAGCAGCGTACAGTAAGGTGATTCGCGCCGTTTTCACACGTAGCAAAGTTGTTTCCAGAGTGCTCTGCGAGTTCTTTCACGGTGTCGTGGCGAAACCCCCATTCTGGAAAACCCGCGTGAATCACATGACTGTATGGTACACAACCGTATTAAACTGTGGTAGAATAAAACACCCGACTATTTTCATTGTTAACTCCGTAAACGTCACGCACTGTCGGCCTCGGCGCACACGCACAACACACGCACTCCAGTTCTTGTTGCATTGTCTGCGCTGCTGCCTCTGGTGCAGCTGTTTAAAGTGTTGGGTGCATGGCGTGCCTCACGAAAACATCCACACTCGGGTACTTGACCAATGTGCTGATCAAAGTGACCAATCCCACTCTGCAGGGTCCGGGGTTTGCTCCTATAAACATCGCAACATACATGAGGGATGTGCAAGCCGCGTTCTCCAGTCGACAAATGGACATTGTCTTGGAACCCGCCAGCACTGCGACAGTGTCTTCTGCAGTGCAGCGCAGTGTGGACCCAGGCAAGCCTGCGTCACAGCTGGTGTGGAAGAGCGGAGGCGCCGTGTTGACGCCGTGGGGAGACGTCATGGAAGACACGTTTTTGGACGCACCTGGGCAAACCGGTGGTAACAGCACTACCTATATACCGTCTGTGACGTCGTATGGGTACCTGATGCCCCCACAACGCGATTTATTATTGACCTTGCCTTCAAACATCAGTCAAAGCGAGACTGCCCCTGCTTTTCTGGTGCTGCGATCGAACTCCAAATGGGCTGACTTGGAGGCAGTACTCTTGGCCATGCGCGGCGACACACAGTATGTACCCTACACAACTAATCTGAAAGGCACTGCTGCTTTGGAGGTTGCTCCAAGCGCATCTGCAGCAGAGGCAGACGCGCTGGTGAATACGACGGCAAAATTCTGCGTGGGCACAGCTTTGGGTCCTACAGACGCTGCATTTCCCCGGCTGCAGTACTCCTTTCTGCTGCTGGTCCCAGTGCAGCACAATGAGACTGTGACTGGGTTGAGGCCTGGTACTGACAGCATGAGCATTGCACCAACCATGACTCTGGCTGCCACTCGGGTGTTGGAAGCAGTGCAGTTGGCAAAATTCGGCGCTTCACCAACCCTGCGCGCTTTCACTCGGCGTTGCAGTACAGGAGATCTGGTGTGGGTTTCTCAGAATGCCCCGGCAGCCAGCATTCCGAACGCGCAGCTGCGTATTTACGCTATGGATGCAGTGCAGTACGCAGCAGGTGTAGCGGTAGTCGCAAGCGGCACCGGGAACTGGCTGCATCCTGGAACTAACTTCGGATACACGTCCATGAGTGGTGCGAACGCTCTGGTTGACACGAATCCAGTTCCAAACTTTCCGGTGAGCAAGGATCCTCAGATGATGCAGCTCCAAACAGCAAATGGAGTAAAGGCATGGACAGCAAACTACCCGGGTGGCACGTGGCTTTCCCAGTTCACAACGTACGTTCCGGTGTACGTCACTGCGAATGTGCCCCCTGCAGCATTCATCGCAGCTGTGACGGGGCCGGTGAGCCAGGTGTTTGACAGCTCCTTCCTCAAGCCAGATTCCCCAAACAACGTGGGATTGAAGTGGTGCCCCGCTGCTCCCAGCGCATTTGCAGCACTATCATCTGGTTTGGCAGCTGCTGGTGATGCGCAAGGTGTGGGGGTGACGGGAAAAAATTACAGTCTCAACCAGTGACATTGGTACCGTGCAGGTAGATGAATTTGGCGGTTTGCCTGATGTCAAAGTTGTCTACGAAGCAAGAGCGAAGCCCACGAGCGGACTGCACAACCCATTGCAGTGCACTCAGACCGCCGAACTCGCCTAATAAAAATACTCGCAGGAAAAGAGCGAGTGCAGTGCACATCCAGCCGCTCACGTGGTGTTGCAAGTGCCTGAAATGCATCTCAGATTCTGTTGCATGTAGAACGACTCCTTGTGTTCGTCCGGTTCCCTATCAAAACAGTAGGTACACCAGCCTGGTGCAGTGCAATGACTCATTTTCTGCGGGGGTTTTTACATTTCATTTACGCAGGCACGTGCTGTTTATTGCGCTTTCCGTCAAGGCAGTGACTGTGCAGCTTTCTTTACATTGCACCCACTTCATTGGTGCATGGGCGCTGTGCAACATCTCCCCTCGCCTCCACCCTCCCGACTCCTCATCCCGTTGCGCGTGGCTGCTACGTCACCGTGGCAGCTCGTGGAGTTCGCAGCGCTGTTGTGTTTGCAATCAAGTCAAGTACACGATGTCAATGGCACAGCTGGCACGCACTGTTAGAAGTAGACGGCACTCACGCCCCTCCCCCTCACACCAGTCTTTCCATGAACAGCCACACTGGTGCAAGTCCTCACAGTTGATAACATTGCAGCAGCAGGTGTAGGCGTGGTTGCTGGGCAACGTGCGCAGGGGTCACCTACAGCCCTTGCGGGTTTTGATTGGCGCTGTGCTCACTGTGAATGGACAGACCGCTGAACGTGTGTGCGAGTGCATGGTGGGGGGTCATTCAGGCGCTATCACGTGCCTGCATTGGTTATGACGCAGTCTTTGAGACGCTGTTCCTGGACATAGCTGCGGGTGGCACTGTCAGGGTGCTGGATGTAGCTGCAGCGTCAGTAGGTGTATCGTACCAAGGAACATTTGTAGCGCACCAGCATGCCAGAAAAGTGACTGCCATCGCCGTCTTTCAGGATGGGCGCACCCCCTGCACAAGCGCCTAATGGCACAGCACGTGCCGGCGGCAACTGCAGCTTGAATTTGTGGCGCCCCTGCGTGTGTGACAGTTACGGCGGTCATGGGTTGGAGTGTCCACTGGCACGCGCGGACGGTGACAGAGGTGCCAGTGCTGTGCGTTTCTCTGCAAGCGGCAACAGCGTGGTATATCTCCCGCAGGACAACAGGCTGTGCGTGTAAGATGTTGCCTCGGAGCAACAGGTGCTCCCTGTGCGTTTTCAAGTACACCCCCTGTGTTGCCCTTCGTGCGCGCAAACAAGATGCAGGCAGCGCATGCATCTGTACACGGTACCGTGAACATGTTGTCCCTTTCCTTCCCGAAAGACTCTAGGCAGCCGGTTGCATTTTCACAGCTAGACGCAGCAGCATTTTGCATGAACAGCAGCACAACATTGTCAACTGCACGCCGGGCAAGTGAGGGCACCGGTGGTGCACCTGCCTCACATTCCCCTCCCACTTGCTGCGATAGCACGGACGCACACAGCAGTGATTTCCAGCGTGCAGGCGATGTTCAGTCCATCTAGGGAGAGTGCACTGGTTGTACATTTGAAAGGGCAGCTCAATAGTGTGCTGTATCTCAGAGACTGAAGGCGTGCGGGTATGCAAGCGTCACGCGTGACCTAGGTCCTGAAATGCATCACACACGTTTTGAAGGCGTGCGGGTATGCAAGCGTCACGCGTGATCTAGGTCCTGAAATGCATCACATACGTTTTGAAGGCGCCTAGATATGCAAGCGTCACGCGTGATCTAGGTCCTGAAATGCATCACATACGTTTTGAAGGCGC
>Ga0115565_10001860_pt1 | contig 16873 bp, 10 predicted proteins | sample COGITO_mtgs_1105_FD_87199 | JGI IMG/M metagenome (GOLD analysis project Ga0115565, IMG submission 87199) | Pelagic marine microbial communities from North Sea - COGITO_mtgs_110530 | ecosystem: Environmental > Aquatic > Marine > Epipelagic | place: Germany:Helgoland, sampling site Kabeltonne... | reverse complement strand
TCTGCGGTCAGCGGGATGCATCGGGGTATTCAGTTATTGAGCCGTGCCAATATTGTATTGGGTGCTGTACTACTGCTGTTCCTGCTGCTCGCAGGTCCCACCCGTTTAATCATTGGCGGTTTTTTTGAGGGACTAACAACGCACCTAGCGTGGTTCGGAAACCTGGCGCTTTTTCGCGGCGAGGCAGGCGTATTCGGAGATCCTGGTTGGCTTTCTCCTTGGACCCTGTTCTTCTGGGGCTGGTTCATCGGCTACGGTCCGATGATGGCGATCTTTATTGCTCGGATCAGTCGTGGCCGGCGTATTCGCGACATCATTGTACTCATGTCAGTCCTCGCTCCGCTGATAACAATGGCCTGGTTTTCAATACTGGGCGGCACCGGCTTAGGACTGGAGAGTCAAAATCCGGGCAGCATCACGGGTCCCTTTGAAGGGTTTAATCTGCCCGCCGTCTTGCTCGCCATTACCGAGGCGATGCCAATGAGCGCCGTATTATCGCCTGCGTTCCTCCTTCTGACGGCCCTATTTGTTGCAACGACCGGTGACTCAATGACCTACAGCCTGTCGGTGGTCAGTAGTCAGCGCAACGACCCCCCCACTTGGCTACGGCTATTTTGGGGACTGGCCTTGGGTATCACTGCAATGATTCTTGTCGCCGGACCCGAGGGTGGGATTGGCCGGTTACAGAGCTTTATAGTGGTGACCGCGGTACCGGTATCGATATTGCTACTCCCCTCGCTGTGGGGAATTTTTTCGGTTGTAAAAAATCGATGAAGTATCGACAGCCTCGACTAAAAAAGAGGTGGGTAAAGGCGCCCCCACGCGCCTGAAGGAGAGATAACGAGCCATGCCATTAGGCCTATTGAAATACGGTATCAACTCAGACTACCCCTTTGACAAAGAGGCGGATTTACCGCCGCCTGCCGATCTTAAAGCGCAGTATGACGTAGTGATTATCGGCGGTGGCGGTCACGGTGTCGCAACCGCCTATTATTTAGCGAAATACCATGGCATCACGAACGTCGCCGTTTTAGAGAAAGGTTATTTGGGCGGCGGCAATACCGCCCGCAACACCGCGGTCATTCGCTCGAACTATCTGACTCCTGAGGGCGTCAAGTTCTACAGTGCGTCTGTGAACCTGTTTGAAAACTTATCCAATGAATTTGACTTCAACATCATGTACTCCCAGCGGGGTCAGCTAACACTTGCGCACACTGACGCAACGGTTCGGTCTTTCCGACAACGCGCAGAAGTGAATAAGCACTATGGCGGAAGAACCGAACTCATTTCTCCCAGTGACATTGCAAAGCTCGTCCCCACGCTAAACCTAAATCCAGCTAATCTCCCCGTGCTGGCGGGTCTTTGGCATCGCGACGGCGCGACAGCGCGTCATGACGCGGTAGCGTGGGGCTACGCACGAGGCGCAACTCAGCGGGGTGTCGAACTGCATCAACTGACTGAGGTCACCGATGTGCTCACCCATGGCGGTCGTGTCACTGGCGTACAAACCAATCGTGGCGTGGTCAACGCAGGCGTCGTTGTCCAGGCTGTTGCGGGGCACAGCGCGCTACTTGCACAAAAAGCAGGCTTCAACCTACCGCTCGTCGCCTACCCCTTGCAGGCCATGGTGACTCTGCCAGTGAAGCCCTTTTTGACGCCCTTGGTCAGTTCGTCCGCCTTGCACTGTTACGTGCAACAAACCAGCCGCGGCGAGATCGTGTTTGGCGGCGGCTCAGATCCGTACCCGCTCTACAACAGCCGCTCCTCGCTGCCGCTCAAAGAAAGCTTAATTGCCAGCGCAGTAGAGATGTTCCCATTTTTAAGCGAGATGAGACTGCTGAGACAATGGGCAGGGATCACCGATATGACGAGCGATTACAGCCCGATCATGGGCCTTACGCCGCTTGAGAACTACTACATCGATGCGGGATGGGGAACTTGGGGCTTCAAGGCGACACCCATCTGCGGAAAGACCATGGCCGAGCTCGTGGCAAGCGGCGGTAAGGTGCCCGAACTTATTCAGCCGTTTGAACTCGACCGATTTAGTCGTTTCAAACAAGTCAATGAAATGGGCGCGACGGCAGCGAGCCACTAGGGGCGGTTATGAAGATCATGAATTGCCCACTCAATGGGCCAAGAAATATCAGTGAGTTCGTCTACGGCGGGCAGGTCAAAACAATGCCCGACCATAGGCTTAGCTCAGACAGCGCCTGGGCCGAATACGTGTTCTACGAGAAGACCGAGATTGGGCTGGTGCTTGAGTGGTGGTTACACAGTCCAAGCAGCTATTGGTTTATTGCCGAGCGACACAACGGTTCCGATGAAATTACCAGAACGTTCGCTCCCGAGGCGATCTTTTGCGACCGAGTGGACTTCAAAACATCAGAGGTTCCGGTATGACACGGCTCAAGAATGACTGTTTTGGGCAGTGGATCGACACGACTCAGCCCAAGAAATTCACCTTTGAGGGCAATGTCATTGAGGGCTTTGATGGCGATTCTGTCGCATCTGCACTGCTTGCTCACCAGGTCTGGGTGCAGTCACGATCATTCAAATACCACAGACCCCGCGGGCCACTGACACTGTCTGGACAGGACGCGAATACGCTGGTGCAGTCGCCTAAAACACCAAACTTGTTGGCAGATCGAGTGCCCGTCGAAGAGGGCCTCCAGTTATCAGGCCAAAACTACAGTGGCTGGCTAGGCTTTGACCTGTCCCGAACGCTTGATTGGTTCGGCCGATTTTTGCCGGTTGGATTTTATTACAAAGCATTCTTTAAGCCGCGTGGCATGTGGGCCCTGTGGGAGCCCATTGTCCGCAGAGCGGCAGGACTGGGCATCAGCAATCTCTCAGTCAAGGCCGATTACACGGATAAGGCCTATCTATTTTGTGACGTCGCCGTCATCGGGGGCGGGCCTGCAGGACTCCATGCGGCATTAAAAGTCGCCGACGGCGGCGCAGACGTCCTGTTGGTCGAACAAGACCCATCGCTGGGCGGCTCACTGAACTACCACGCGTTCAGCTCGGACCTCAAGGAGACACAACGACAGCGTGACGCGCTGATCCGTAACGTTTTTGAACATCCCAATATTAAGGTCTTGCAGTCGGCAACCTGCAACGCCTGGTTTGGTGATCACTATCTGCCCGTCTTGCAAGGTCACCGCCTGTTTAAAGTCCGAGCAAAACAGACCCTCTTGGCCACCGGGTCCAGCGAACAGCATGCAATCTTTCGCAACAACGATCTGCCAGGCGTTGTCATGTGTAGCGCCATAGATCGACTCAGTCGCCTCTACGGCGTTATTCCAGAGCGCCCTCTCGCAGTATTGGCGGGGAATGATCTGGCGTACAGCACCGCCTTTAGCAGTCACGATGCAGGCGCCACAGTCGTCGCCATTATTGATTTGCGCGCGCAGTGTGATGACCAGACACTTCGTGCTGAAGCCGAAGCGAGAGGAATACAGGTCTACGCTCAGTGCGTCGTCTACGAGGCGAGGTCCGAATGGGGTGCTCATAGGCTGTCCCGCGTGGACGTACATGGACTGCACCATGATTCGGGCGTCGGACAAAAAGTAGCGTCTATCGACTGCGGCGTGCTGGCCATGTCCGTGGGCTACATGCCAGCGTATCAGCTCGCATGTCAGGCCGGAGCACTCTTGCAATACGATGATGCGAACGCTCAGTTCTCCATCGGCAACCTGCCCAAGGGTATGCATATCGCAGGGAGTATCAACAGTGTGTTTACCCTTTCGGCTTTGGAGTGTGACGCCCGGAACGCGGCACGTGCAGCCCTCAGGGCACTGGACATTGCTGTTGCAGAGCGCGACGAAGCAGTGGACTGTCGCGCGTCTGTGAACCACCCGTGGCCCTTTGTGAAGCATCCTAAAGGCCGAGAGTTTGTTGACTTTGACGAGGATCTTCAGATCAAGGACATCGTCAACGCAACGCGCATGGGGTATCGCGATATTCAACTGGTTAAGCGGTTTTCCACCGTCGGCATGGGACCTTCACAAGGTCGTCACTCAGCGCTACCCACCGCCCGACTCGTTGCCAAAGCCACCAATCGATCGGTCACCCAAACCGGTGTGACCACGGCGCGACCTCCACTGACACCCGAACCGCTAGGGCTGCTTGCAGGACGTCGCTTTCACCCCTTGCGCAGAACTGCCCTTCACCATCGACACCTCGCTTTAAACGGGCAAATGATTCCTGCAGGAAGTTGGCAACGCCCGGCGTATTACGGCCAACCTGCAGACCGCCGCTCTGCGATCGATGCGGAGGTCACCGCGGTTAGGACGGGGGTAGGACTCATCGACGTCAGTACCCTTGGGGGTATCGACTTACGCGGGCCCGATGCGCCCGAATTTATGAATCGCCTCTACACCTTTGGCTTCGTAAAACAGCCGGTGGGAAAAACCCGATACGCGGTGATGACCAATGAACAAGGTGTCGTATCAGACGACGGCGTTGCAGCGCGTTTAAGCGAGCACCACTACTACGTTACCGCCACAACAACAGGTGTCGATCAGGTCTACCGAGACATGTTGAAATGGAACGCTCAGTGGCGGCTGGACCTCGACATTGCGAACGTCACCAGTGCGTTGAGCGCAGTTAACCTGGCCGGTCCATTATCGCGGGAGGTGCTCAGACAGGCGGAGTGCGATCTCGACCTCAGCCCGGAACAGTTTCCTTATCTCGCCTACCGCGAGGCAACGATCGGAGGCATTCCGACCCGCTTGATGCGCGTCGGTTTCGTTGGTGAACTGGGCTACGAACTTCATGTCCCCTCACCGCTGGTCGGTGAGCTCTGGGACAGACTGATGACCGCCGGACACGCGCACAGCATACGTCCCTTTGGCGTAGAGGCGCAGCGACTTCTGCGCCTCGAAAAGGGACACATTATCGTCGGTCAAGACACTGATGGCATGACCCACCCCAATGAAGTCGCACTGCGCTGGGCAATCGCACAACACAAACCCTTTTATGTGGGAGGGAGAAGTGTGGAAATTCTTTCCAGCAGACCCTTAGAGCGCCAACTGGTTGGCTTTGAATTAACCGACGTCTCGACCCAACCTATGGAGGGGCACCTGGTCATTCGTGAGGGTGAGATCGTCGGCTCGGTCACGTCTTGCGAGTTTTCGCCCACACTCCAGAAAATTATTGGCCTGGCTTACGTTCATCCTGAAGATGCAGCTGCCGGATCGCAGATCGTCATCCGCATCGAATCAGGCGTATGTGCGCAGGCGCGCGTCGTCAAGACACCGTTCTATGACCCTGATAATGCGAGGCAATCACTGTGAGCGATGACGCTGGACTAAGAACGCCACCAACAAGACTCTCGTCAGACTATGGCGGCGCAATCAGTATTCAAGATAAAACACACAAGCGCCGAAGCGGCGTCCGGGGAATCGGGGCGAGCAGCTGGCTCAAACAGCAGGATTTATCGGCACCGGATACCCCCAATCGAATCATTCTCGCTGACAATAAAACCTGGGTCATGTCCTTAAGTAACCGTGAATACTGGGTCTTGGAGCCACATGAGGATGCGGACACCTTTCCAACGGGACGAGATTTCTCTGAGGATGGGGTCTACCCCTTGTTTTGTCAGAGCAGTCACCGCTGGTTTGTTATCGCGGGAGAGGCGAAAGCCCAAATGATGGCAAAGCTCTGCGGTGTCGATTTGCGCAGCGAGAACTTCGAGTCAGGCGCAGTGGCTCAAACTCAACTGGCGCTCGTAAACTGCATCATCGCGCGGCATACCATCGACGACGAGGACGTCTTCTCGGTGTTTATCGATCAGTCTTTGGCCGAGTACACACTCGAGGTCTTGCTTGATGCACGCCAGGAGTTTTTGTCATAGCGCGCTAGCCTTTGGCACTCATGACACTGTCGACAGCTCGTGGATTTGTGCCACTAAAGTCTCGGGAACGTCGACCCCATTGGCTTCGTGATATTGGCGCCGCTCAGCCCGACGCTCTCCCGGTATACGCACCTCATTGTCGCGCGTGAGTGCTGTGAACATCGTCTCGAGGTGTGCAACAAAGTCGTCGCTAAAGAAGGCGGGGTCTAATGCGATAATCGTTTGCCCAACGTTGGGGGGACCACCCTCAGTACTGGCAAACATAGAGGCTTCGTAAGAGGCATTACTGCCCGTCAGTATGCCGCCCAACACGTCGACCATAAGCCCCAGACCAAACCCTTTGGGTCCGCCCATTGGCAACTGAGCTCCTTTGAGTCCGGCTGCAGGGTCAGTCGTGGGCTGACCCTCCGTATCTATTGCATGCCCAGGCTCAATTAAGCGGCCCTCCGCTGCGGCTTTTACTAAATTCACCCGCGCGGTTGAGGCCGTCGCCATATCCACAACCAGCGGTTCCGCTGTCGCTCTGGGCGCACCAAAAGCGAACGGGTTGGTGCCAAAAAAAGGGACCTTACCGCCGTGCGCGGCGACGGCTTTTGAACTGTTCGCAAACATGAGTGAGACCAATCCTTCTTGCGCAAGCCGGCGGACGAACCAACCCAAAACCCCTGCCGAAGAGGACTGATGAATCGACATGACCCCGACACCCTGGTCACGGGTCGTCGCTATTAGACGCTGCTCACCCACAAGGTAGGCGTGGTGACAAAAACCAAAATCCGCATCGATAACGGTGCTTGAGGCAGAGGTTTTAACGATCGATGGCGACGCGTGAGGCTTCACCTTGCCAACGCGCAAGTGCTTCAAGTAAAGGTGCATATACCCCAAGCCTACGTTCCGTATGCCTTCCGCTTCAGCTTCAGCTATCTCCGAGGCAACGACAGACGCTTGGTCTTCACTTGCCCCCACACGCAATAGCGCATCGCGGCACAGGTCTTCGATTTGAGACAACGTCATTGTTGGCATAGTCCGGGCCTCCGTCTTTAAAGAAAAACACCTTAAGGAGAGATCTTACTCGGAGCAAGCCCACAGCGCGCAAGTAACAGCATATCGATTGATTTTAACCGTGAATTTGATACCGGAGCGGGTTGAAAAAGACACCCTCTGGAGTATGATACGCCCCTTCGCGCCCGTAGCTCAGCTGGATAGAGTACCTGACTACGAATCAGGGGGTCGCACGTTCGAATCGTGCCGGGCGCGCCAACATTAAAAAGCCTCATCCACTGGATGGGGCTTTTTTTGTGGGGTCTCGAGAGACAGGCAACGTTGCTCCCTCATCACTCACAGGCATAGACGCTTGGCATCAGTCTCAGTATCTTAAGGATGTCGTCATTCTACGGACTTCCTGATGGGACCTTTAGCGGATATCTCATCCACTGCTCTGCTATTGATACAGAACAATCTGCCCCGCGACCTGACGTGGCCTTTTCTGTTAACGACACTGGCCTTGGGCATCGCACTGTGGGCTCTGCGCAACGGGCGCGGTGCAAAAGACGCGACGGGGCAGGAACAGCCCGCCGCCACCTTGGTGCACTTCCTGCTGCCTTACGACATTTACAGTCACGTATCTGCCAGAGTGGATGTCTCGCTTTATGTATTTGAGCGCATTTTACGCCCACTGTGGGCGGGCGGACTGATCTTGGCGGTTGGTGTAACGGCCGAAACAGCCATCATTAGCAGCTTAGTCGACGCTCTAGGCGAAAGTCCCAGTCTCGAAGTGAACTATGCGTGGATGATGCTCTACAGTTTTGTCACGTTGCTACTTTACGACTTCATCTTCTATGTCATTCACTACGCCGAGCATAAAGTCCCGGCACTGTGGGTGATCCACAAAGTACACCACTCCGCCGAAGTTCTGACGCCGTTGACTCGCTACCGAGAGCACGTTCTCGAAGGCCCGATTTACGCTGCTGGTTCTGCCCTTGCTTACGGACTCGCCGGCGGCGTATTTGCTTGGATCTTCAACGGTGGCATCACCCAAGCCACCCTGTTTAACATTGGATTATTTTCGCTGATTTTTGGATTCAATGGTTCATTTCGCCATTACCACGTCGCCTTTCACTATCCTAAATGGCTGTCTCAGTGGTTGCACAGCCCCGTCATGCATCACACGCACCACAGCTACTTAGAGAAACACTGGGACACAAATCTTGCCGCCGTGACCAGTATTTGGGACCGTCTATTTGGCACCCTCTATATCCCTGAAAAAGATGAACCCACGCCCTGGGGGCTCGGGCCTCAAACACAAGATAGCTACCGATCGTTCTGGCAGAACACCACCGGCCCCTTCCGCGACTGGTACGCCATGGCCTCAGGTAAAACGATCAAGGCTGCTAATCCGCTTGCAGGCGGGGCCTCAAGCGACCGATCGAGAGACTCGACCCACTAGCGAGTCCCAAACAGCGTCAGGACGGCGAACAACACCAACGTCCACAGCAACAAAGCGCCATAGGCCGTTATCCAGTTTCGTGAGAAACCTGCGCTGCGATAAAACTGCGCACTCCAAACCAGATCGGGCATTTCGACCACTGATAAGGGCCGACGACTGACGAGTAAGCCCATCACCATAGTCACACCCAGTCCAATCACATTCCACCACAACCACGAGACAGAGGGCACAGCCGCCCAAAGGTATGCATTGGTCACGAGGCCGGCGACAAAGCCTACTCTGGCGCCCTGCCCGGTAGCGCTGCGCGTCAGCAAACCCAGTAAGAAAACACCTAAAATCGGTCCGTTAATGAGGGACCCCACCTTGTTAACGGCGACAATGACGGTCGAGGCTATGTCGTCGACGAAAAAAGCCGTGATCAGTGCAAACAGCCCCCAGCAGACCGTCAACATTCGTCCCCAAACAAGTTCTTGCGCCGGCGTTCGAATGCGCTCGCCCATCCAGGGTTTAACGAAATCCTTCAGCGTCGTTGCGGATAGGCTATTAATGACAGAGTCGAGTGAAGACATGGCGGCGGCCAGTAAAGCCACCACCGCTAAACCGATCAGGCCCACGGGCAACTCACGTCCGAAGAGCGCGGGAAGCGCCATATTGTAATTGGGCGACTCGTTCATTAATGGCAGAGACGCAATAAAGTCAGGATGCGTTCCAGCGTAGGCCGCCAGTCCAGCGCCAATGAGGCAATACAGCAGCACCAATGGGAACCGCAAAAGCCCATTGATAATAAGCACTTTCTGAGTATCGTCCTGACTGCTTGCACAGAGTTGGCGTTGGACCTGACTCTGGTCACAGCCATAGTACGCAACGTAAAGAAAAAATCCGCCGACAAGCATGGGTAAAAATGCAAAGTCGTGGCCGTCTCCGAGTCCATGATGTTGGAAGGACAGTGCCGCCCGACGATCAAGCGACAGTTGCTCAAGCGTGGCCTCTAAGCCTCCTGCGCCGCCAATTAACAGCACAGCCAGGTAGATCAGAACGCCCGTCAGAATCACCATTTGAATCACGTCACTGATAATGACAGCCCGAATGCCGCCCAAAACATCATAGACAATAGTGATGAGGCCAAACAGCAGGACCGACTGTGCAAACGAGAGACCCGTGACAATGGCGATCATACTCGCCACGCCGTAAACGGTGATGCCCGCGACCGCCGCGCGCGACAACTGAAACAGGCCACTGATCAACCGCTGGGTCTGTGCATCGAATCGTCTACCCAGGTATAAATAGACGGACACCAAGCGCTGCCGGTGAAAAATAGGCATTAAAAATACAGCGATAAAAATCATTGCCAAAGGTAAGGCGAGTTCGTACTGCAGCCACACTAAGCCCCCGCCTGCGACGAAGGCAACAAACGCCGGTGCGCCTAAAATACTGTTGGTCGAGCACTGTGTCGCCATGACCGACAGCGCAATACTAATGGGCCCACCGCTGTTATTGGCGACAAAATAATCCTCGACGGTCTCTTGTCGGCCCGACAGATAAACACTGAGTGTCACAAGCGCAATGAGGTAGGTGGCCACCACGGACCAGTCGAGCGTTGATAGCATTTGGCAAGTTACCTCTTCATCACCTATTCACACTCACTGTAGTACTCAAAAAGCGACCTAGACAACAACCACAGCCGCATTTGTGGCGGCCCAAGACCACACTATTCGTCTTTCTCCCGAAGATCAGAGTGATTTGAGCATCGACAACGCACGCGAACGTCGAAAACTAATGTCCGTTGTGATACCTAATAGGTCTCTGTAACGATTACGATAACGGTTGGTTTAGTATGTGTATTGCGCGTCTCTCTCTGGCTCCTCTTGTTTTAACAACTCTAATTTTCGCACCGGCGACGTTTGCAAGTGACGGCGAAAGCTCTATTGCAGAGGCGCCGGTCGGGTGGGACGTCTCCGCACCCAATTACTCCGCCCGTGCTCAGGAAATTGGGCTATCTGTCGATCAGGGCACGTGGATGAACCTCGATGTTTCGCCCGACGGAAAGCGGATTGCATTTGATTTGCTGGGTGATATTTACGAGATTCCCATTGAGGGCGGTGAAGCCTCCCCGCTGCTGAGCGGTCACGCGTGGGAAGTTCAACCACAGTACAGTCCAGACGGCCGGTTTTTAGCGTTCACGTCCGACCGAGACGGTGCCGATAACATTTGGGCAATGGAGATCGCCAATCCAGAGAACAAGCAACAAATAACACACGAGCGCTTTCGGCTTCTCAACAACCCCACGTGGCATCCCTCAGGGCACTACTTAGCAGCGAAGAAGCACTTCACCACCTCTCGTTCACTCGGAACCGGCGAGATATGGTTGTATGACGCACGTCTAGCGCAGTCCCTCGAACGCACTCATTTGCAGGGCTCTGTACTGGTTGAAAAGCCAACTCCCTCGTTTCAAAAAGAGCTTGGGGAGCCGACCTTTAGCGCCGATGGGCGGTCAGTCTTTTTTATTCAAAACACCACACCCGGTAATACCTTCATCTATCACGAAGACAGTAATGGCGAGGTCATGGCCATCAAACGCTACGACCTGGAGACTGGGGAAATCGAGAAAGTCGTCGGAGGTGCCGGTGGCGCCGTGAGACCCACACCCTCACCAGACGGCAAATCGCTTGCCTTTGTCAAAAGAGTGAGAGCGGCCTCCCGATTGTTCGTCTTGAATCTCGAATCCGGTGAACAAACCATGCTCGTAGACGATCTGGATCCCGACATGCAGGAGACCTGGGCCGTTCAAGGGGCCTACCCCACCATGGCGTGGATGCCCGATGGGAAAACAATTATTTATTGGTCTAAAGGGAAAATTTGGCGCGTCAACGTCGCCTCAGGAGCGATAAAAAACATCCCGTTCTCGGTCAATGACAGTCGCACCGCTTACCCCGCCGTTGAGGTTGCCGTTGACGTTGCACCAGACACCTTGACGACCACCATGCCCCGATTTGGGACACAGAGTCCTGACTCAAGATCGATTGTATTCGAATCTATGGGACGAATTTATATTCAGCGCAATGGCGCCGATGCTCAGCGTTTGACGGGCGACAGCCAGTCAGCTCACGAGTTTTCGCCCGCATTCTCACCCGACGGGAAAGACGTTTACTTTATCAGCTGGTCAGACGCCCAACTGGGCTCCATTCGCAAGGTGAGTGCACGAGGGGGTCGGTCTAAACCCGTATTGACCACACCGGGGCATTACGTCGACTTGAGTGTCTCCGCCGACGGACAAACACTGCTCTTTGCCAAACTCAGTGGCAGCGCGCTGACTAATCCTTACTGGGGTAAAAAACCAGGTCTCTACACCTACGATTTGAACGATGAGCAGCTTGCGTTTGCCAGCCCGCGGGGACGATCTCCACACTTTGGACCCGATGGCCGGATTTACGCGACCGAGCGTGTCAGTTCTGCCGTGGGTCGGGGCAGTGACGACGCCTCAAGTGCACTCATTTCAATGACCACTGACGGCGAGGACGTGCGCACTCACGCCAGTTCGCCGCTGGCCACGGTCATTCGCATCTCGCCAACAGGCGCTCATGTCGCCTATCGAGAGGCGGGACGTCTCTACCTGGCTGCGCTACCCATGACCGGACGGACAATTGCCCTGTCCAGTGTTGACACGATCGCCTCGGGGCCCACGGCTTTTGTGACCGAGCGCATCAGCGCACCCGGCGGTGAGTTTGTCCAATGGAGTCGTGACGGTGCGTCGCTGACCTGGAGCGTTGGGCCACGCTTTATGCGCTACACCATTGACGACTCACTGGGGACAGCCACTAACACACCCAGACAAATTGCCGATCTCAGTCTTCGCGTTGAGTCCGACAGACCCGAGGGCCTGGTCGCATTCATCAATGCTCGTGTGATCACCATGAATGAGACTCGCGACACACTCGAGAGTGGCGTCGTCGTGGTCCGAGAAAATCGCATCGAGTCAGTCGGGCGCACGGGGGAGATTGTGATACCCACTGAGGCCAAGATTGTTGACCTCGGTGGTAAGACCTTGTTGCCGGGCTACATCGACGCTCACGCGCACGGTCCGTATGCGCGGGACGACATTATCCCGCAGAATAACTGGTCACTCCTTGCGCACCTCGCGCTGGGCGTCACTACCGTGCACAACCCGTCAAGTCGCGCAGCGCAGGTCTTTCCGGCCGCAGAATATCAGCGTGCGGGGGTGACACTCGGGCCGCGGATCTTCTCAACAGGCGAAATCATTTATGGTGCGAAAAGCACCGGCTTTGACCCCATAGAGTCACTGGAGGACGCCAAGGCGGTGGTTGATCGCTTGAAGGCCCAGGGCGCCATTAGTGTAAAAAACTACAATCAGCCACGCCGCGCGCAACGACAAATGGTCATCGAAGCGGCTCGAGATGCAGAGATGCTGGTCGTCGCGGAGGGTGGCTCGCTTTACAACATGGACATGAACCTTGTCGCAGACGGATCAACGGGTATCGAGCACAATATCCCGACGCTTAAGATTTACGATGACGTTCGGCAGTTTTGGTCGAGTACTAACGTTGGTTATACGCCAACGCTTGTCGTCACCTATGGCGGTTTAACCTCAGAAGACCGCTACTATCGCGATACCGAGGTATGGAAACATCCATTACTCGCTCAGTTTGTGCCCCCTACTGTCTTACAACCACGCTCAGTACGACGCGTCACCGCGCCAGAACCTGACTTTCGAGACGACGATGCGGCCGCAGTGGCCAAGGAACTCATGGCGTTAGGAGTCACTGTCAATACAGGCGCTCACGGACAGCGTGAGGGTCTTGCCACGCACTGGGAAATGTGGAGCTTTTCCGAAGGCGGTATGAGTCCAATGGAAATGTTATCGACAGCCACCATCAACCCCGCGAAGTACCTTGGAATGGAGGCCGACTTGGGATCGGTAGAGCCCGGTAAGCTGGCAGACTTGCAAATTGTGGACGGTAATCCGTTGGACAATGTAAAAACGACCGATCAAATTACACACGTGATGATTAATGGCCGTCTTTATCGCAGCAGTGACCTTGCTGAGACCGTCACGGGCGACGCCGAGGCGCCTAGTGTCTGGTGGCATGGTCAAGCGCAACATCGCATTCGCTAGCAAGCAGGAATCGTTTTATGACCTTTTTAAAGATGAGTACCTTCATTAGCGGGGCACTTCTAGCCCTCACCCCACTTTACGCGCAGGCGACCGCACTGCCAGAAACTTCGCTGTCTACAGAAGAGAGCGCAATGGTCGACTGGATTGACGCCCACCAGGAGGGTGCCATTGCCCTCCTCGAGGAAACCGTCAATATTGGCAGTGGCACTATGAACCACGAGGGTGTCCGAGCCGTCGGCGTCGTCATGGCGCGGGAGCTGAATGCGCTCGGGCTTTCTTCGCGTTGGATCGAGATGCCACCGGAGATCAACCGTGCAGGTCACCTGTTTGCAAGTAAGCCAGGGAAAAGCAAAAAACTATTACTTATCGGTCACTTAGACACTGTTTTTGAAGCTGATGATGCGTTTCAGGCCTTTACACGTGAGGGCAATATTGGCCAGGGTCCGGGTATCGCCGACATGAAAGACGGCAATGCCGTGATCGTCTACGCACTCAAAGCGCTACAAAGCATTGGCGCGCTTGATGACATTGCCGTAACGGTTGCTTACACCGGTGATGAGGAGAAAACTGGACGGCCACTCTCAGTCAGCCGAAAAGATCTAATCGACGCCGGAAAATGGGCCGACATTACGCTGGGCTTTGAGGGCGGAATCACCTCGGAGGGGACTGACTGGGCAACCATTGCTCGGCGCAGTTCAAGCAGCTGGATGCTCGAAGTTTCGGGCAAGCAGGCGCACTCATCAGGTGTCTTTAGTCCGTCGGTGGGGGCCGGTGCCATCAACGAGGCCGCTCGTATTCTCAATACCTTTTACGACGAAGTGAAAGGTGACTACGGTCTCACGTTTAACGCGGGGACCATTCAGGGCGGTACCGCTGTTTCCTATGACAGTGGTCAAAATAGAGGGACCACCTTTGGGAAGACCAACGTCGTCCCAAATCAGGCGATCGTACACGGGGGCATACGCGCGCTATCGGTAGAGCAACTCGCCAGTGCCAAGCAGAAAATGCAGTCCGTGGTCGCGCAGCACCTTCCTCAAACTTCGGCATCCATCCATTTTGTCGACAGCTACCCCCCAATGCCACCGTCACCGGGAAATCGGCAACTTGCGCACAAGCTCTCTGCAGTCAATGAGGCACTGGGACGCGGAACAATGCAGATCTGGGATCCGCTTAAACGCGGAGCTGCTGATATCTCTTTCGTTGCGCCCTATACCGACGCATTAGCCGGCTTGGGCGCGCTGGGTAAGGGCGGACACACCCCCAATGAGAGCCTGGAACTCGACTCTATGGCGCTGGCTATTAAACGTGCCGCGATCCTCATTTATCGGCTGACTCAGGACGAGGCGCAGGACGATCCGCGCTAACGGATCATACCCCCCGTTAAACGCGACTGAGCGTGTCAAAACAAGGGCTCTTACGACTGGAAAGTCGTGATGAGCCTGTCATACTCAGCATATGACAAAAAAGAATATCCTTATTGCCTACTCGATCGCGGCCATGCTGTCGGTTTTCTCGCAACAGGCGGCACTCGCGCTTTTTTCGGGAATCGCGCTGTCGATCGCGCTCGGTAAAGCGCCCCTCGCAAACGCCTCGGCGATGTCCAGAGGCGCCTTGCAAAGTGGTGTCGTCATTCTCGGTTTATCCCTCCCCTTTCGCGAGGTGGTCACGCTCGGCTCCGCCAACGGTGTTATTGTTTCGATCATGGTGTTAGGGACGTTGATCAGTGGTTACGCCTTAATGAAACTCAGCCGCGTCGATGACGTCAGTGGCAAGTTGCTGACCAGTGGTACAGCCGTTTGCGGTGGTACCGCGGTGGCCACTATGGCGCCGGTGATTAACGCCAAAGACCAGCAAGTCGCTCAAACACTGACCATTATTTTCGTGCTTAACGGCATCGCCATTGTGCTTTTCCCGACCATTGGCAGTGCTTTAAGCTTAACCCAAGAGCAATTTGGCCTCTGGGCAGCGATGGCCATTCACGACACATCTTCCGTGGTTGGCGCGGCCGCCGCATACGGTGATGAGGCACTCAAAACTGCAGCGGCGCTCAAAATACTCCGAATCTTGTGGCTGATTCCGCTGATCATCCTCGCAAGCTACACCATGAAGCGAATCAGCGCGCATGAAGTTCGTGTCCCCTTGTTCGTCCTGGGCTTTATCGTGGCCAGCCTCGCTGGCGGTTATTTTCAGTTTGCGCCATCAACCGCGGCCGTATTTTCAATGATCAGTAAGAGCCTCTTTTGTCTTGCGCTCTTCCTTATTGGGTCACAGATGTCGCTACAGTCGCTGCGCACAATTTGCCCGCGCCTTATCACCATGGCACTGGTGTTATGGACGGCGTTAAGCACTGCCAGTCTGTATTGGGTGCTCAATCAGTGATCGCTTATGACGCTTTGTCGTTCGTTAGTCCGACAAGCGGATGACGCACGCCACTATTTTAGGCAAACTCCACCCCACTCATCGCTGAGTATTCTTCTAAACACCAGCACGCAACTTAAGGAATGTTCATGGCCCAGTGGGAATGTATCGTTTGTGGATTAATCTATGACGAAAAAGAGGGCTGGCCCGAAGACGGCATTCCAGCCGGCACTAAATGGGCTGATGTGCCAGATGATTGGACCTGTCCCGACTGCGGTGTGGGCAAAGACGACTTTGAGCTCATTGCAGGCACTGAGGACACATCTGACCAGCCAGCGGATGCACCGGCTGCGGTCGCCACCCCCAGCAACCACATTCTCGTCATCGGTTCAGGTCTGGCCGCCTACAGCCTCGCCAACGCCATAAAGAAACTCGACGGCGACGCCACTATTACGCTGGTGACTCGAGACGGCGGAGAGAACTACTCCAAACCCATGATATCGACAGGGTATACCAAGAAATTTGAAGCCGAGCAGCTCGCAACGCAGACCGCAGAAAACATGTCCGAAAATCTCGGCATTACCGTACGCACGCGGACCGTGGTCACGGCAATCGACACACCAAAAAGTGAAGTGATACTCCAGAGTGGCGAGCGGATTGGCTACTCAAGCCTAGTCCTCACGCTCGGTGCAGAACTGATCCGCCCGCCTATGGGGGGCAATGCGGTCGAGGACGTCATGGGCGTCAATGACCTTGATGATTATCGACAGTTTCGTGACACATTGTCGGCCAAAGGCGGTCGTAAGGTCGCAGTAATTGGTGCCGGCCTGATCGGCTGTGAGTTCACAAATGATCTCCTCAATGGTGGCTTCACCGTTGAGGCGGTTGATCCCATGAACTATTGCTTGCCAACGTTGCTCCCCGAGGTAGCGGGTCGAGCGGTACAGCACGCGCTTGAACTCAAAGGCGCCAGCTTCCACTTTGGCCCGCTTGCTACGGACGTTGACCGCTCCGCAGAGGGGTACACCGTGACCCTGAATAACGGTAAGACTATTGAGGCCGATGCGGTGTTGTCAGCCGTCGG
>Ga0115565_10001858_pt1 | contig 16887 bp, 16 predicted proteins | sample COGITO_mtgs_1105_FD_87199 | JGI IMG/M metagenome (GOLD analysis project Ga0115565, IMG submission 87199) | Pelagic marine microbial communities from North Sea - COGITO_mtgs_110530 | ecosystem: Environmental > Aquatic > Marine > Epipelagic | place: Germany:Helgoland, sampling site Kabeltonne... | reverse complement strand
TCATAACCTATGAAAAATAGAATGTCCAAACGCATGGAACTATGGGCAATAAGTTTACGATCACTTATAAGGTTTTCTAAATAGCCCACCAAACACAACTTGAAAAACACTACTGGGTCAATGCTCTTTTGACCGCTCTCGCCATAATACCTCTTGGTCAACTTACAGAGAAAATCCAGATCAATAGATCCTTTTAAACGCCTGTAGAAATTGTTCTTGGGGATACGCTCACTCAACTGAAAATGGGCGAACAGCTTTTCTTGGTAATCCTTTTTTCCTTGCATAATTAAAGTTGAGCAAAAACAGTATTTTTATCAAGCACTTGTGCAACAGGCACAATGCCTATAATTAATTTGGGGTTTGGGTTTTTACGCCAAGGTCTGTTTATATTTATGAGGTCGCAAAATCTTTTAAATTTGACGATTTCCAACAAAAAGATAAATAGTAAAATTTAAAAATTCGGCTTGTGTTTAACCGAATGGTAGTCGCCTTTTTTCCGCCCTACTATTCTTATACAAGTACGTTGGAAAACATTTGAAAATTAAACATGAATTAGTTCAAACGAATAATTATAATCTATTAATCCTTTACTTTTCTCATTGTCAATCCACGCTTTTTCTTCGTGACTTAATTCTCTTATTTCCTTCGCATTGTATTTTTTGAATTTTAAAATAATTTCATCTAAAATACCTATCTCAACTTTATCAAATAATACACTATTAAATGCTCTAGATGGGATTTTAATAAACTCTTCTCCAACTAAACCACTTGGATATTGAACCGAAATTAAATCTACAATTTGCTGGTCTGAAAGATAATCGAATAACGTTCTAAATTTCTTCGGCACAGGACCGTGTGTATGGGCAAAATAACGTGTCCCACTTATTGAAACACCAGTTAATTTATAATGCAAAAAATCTGAATAAAACAGTAGCTTATTCATTTTAGTAGGTGTTACTCTTACATTTTCAGTAAAATATACTACCATTTCAACTAGTTTGTTAAAATTAGGTTTTTTATATCCTGAAAAATTATCAGGCAAAAAATTATAATCAAAAACATAGTCAATCAATTCTTGTTTTCTTTTATTTAGTTCTTCTTCCTTTTTTACTTTAGCTATATTTTTCAAAAACTTCTCTCTTTGAGATTCTGAAATTTCATTATTACTTTTTATTAACCCTTTTAATGTTCCTAAACTATTAATTATTGCTTTTAATAACGCAGCATTAGCCAAACTAGGCACTTCTCCTTTTTCGTAATTACCGTAACTATTAACGCCTAAACCTAATATTTTGGATATATCTGTATAGCTAAAAGAGTATTTTTCTCTAAATTCTCTTATTTCTTCTGTAAATGGAACATTATGTTTATCTCTATATTTATTATAAACTTGATTTAAATTAAATTCATCTAACTTTGTGGTTGTAAATGACTCACCACTATCTTCACAAAAATAACTTTTGTGATTATACTCGAATTCTTCTTTTCGAAAAACCAAAATACTCTTCTCATTTTGTAAGGTCATTTTCTTACCTGTGATTGGACTTTTCATAATTGTTTGTTTAGTTTAATTTCTTAAGAGGAAATTCCATGAGATATTCCGCTTTATGAAAAGAGATGCAAACTGCTCCTCCAGTCATTTTTGAAATAGTCAATTTAATATAGACTTGCTGATCTTTAATTGCTTTTCCGAAAACCCACATTTCAGTTCCTCCTTGTTGAGTTTCTTCTAAAGGACCTTCGCTGTAATCCTCTATTTCTAGATTTAATATTATTTCTTCACGAATTTTAGCGGTAATACTTAAATCTGCAAGATTCTGAATACTATTTTTAGGACGATTGGAGAAGATTATGCCTAAAGACTTTATAACCGCCTTAAGTTCTTGCGAAAAAGATTTTATAATTGATTTATCCGCCATATTAACGTGTTAAATTCTTTGCAAATATAAAAACATAACGGATATATGCACTATGAAGTATAATTATTATCATTATCTGAACAATTAAGCCACTTTAAAGTGAATAAAAACGTTTTCCAACAAAGCCTAAACGTAATGCGGACTTTAGGGTAAAACCGAAAGGTCTGTGTATATTTAGAATGTCGCTAAATCTTATGGATTTAGCTTTGGACAAGAAAAAACAAAACTGAACAATAAGCTTTAGCTTCGTGCTAAGACGGAAACGAAAAGTTTCCTTACTTCCGCACTACGCTTAGCTCAGGCGTTGCCAGTAATAATGAAGAAACTTTGAGTAAAATTGAAATAGATTACCCAAGAAAAGAATTTTTAAAAGAGTTTGACAATTATATTGACGAGGGAAACGAACTTTTTACAACCTATAAATCTTCACCTATAAATACAATTCAGCTAGAGAAATTGGAGCGTGAATTGAAATTTTGGGATGCGGAAGTTCAAGAGTTTTTAGAAATAAGATTACATACATTTATTTTAGACAATAAGTATTTAAACGAATTTAAGAATATTAGTCAGGCGGATTGGAATGCTGCAATAAAATCTCTTGCAGGACAGCAAGTAGATACAGTTGCGAGCAAATATGAACATCTTCTAACTTGTATTCAGAAAAAAGCGGATATACTCAATTTACTAAAGCGGAAATCTAAATTTATGGATGTGGTGGAATACTATAGCGATACCACAATACAAAGCCCAGAAATCAAAATGAAAGAAATTTTTATAAGTCATTCCAGTCTTGACTCTAAGTACGTAGAAAAAATAATTGATATTTTAGAAATAATGGGAGTTCCAAGTGATAAAATCTTTTGCTCATCTTTTGAGGGTTATGGCGTAAGATTGGGAAATGATTTTCTTCAAGATATTAGAAAGCGTTTAAATGGTCAAGTTTTAGTTGTTTTTGTTTTGTCAGAGAATTTTTATTCAAGTGTCGTTAGCCTTTGCGAAATGGGAGCAACTTGGGTTAAGACGAATTCACACATCCCTGTTTTAATACCACCATTTGATTACAAAGATGTTAAGGGCGTAATACCAACATCTAATGGAATGAAGATCAATGAAAAATCAAAATATAATAGCTTAAAAACTATTGTTGAAGAATTTCTTGACCTAGAACCAATTAGTAATTCGGTATGGGAACGAAAGAGAGATAATGTTCTTAAAGAATTAAAAGTATTATTGGAAAACACCTCAAGTTCAAACGAACAAACGGAAAACACCAAACTAAAAAAATCAAAGGACAATTTAAACCTCTAAAATACCTCTCATATTTCGAGAATGCCGACAAAATCATCAAACGAAAAAGCGAGGAAGAATGTCCAGATGATTTTGAGATGCAACTTGATTATATAAATAGGCATACATCAGCAGTTCAAAAACTTAAAGACCATAATCCAATTGATATCAATGAAGATAAATTTAAGGTAATTAGAGAAAAAGGAAAACGCAAATGGGAAGATGATTATGAAATGCAGTTGGATTATGAAGAACGCCAAGTAGAAAGTTTAAGAAGACTGAACGAGCGGTAAATTACTACTGGCAACAATGTATATAAAACATAGATATTATAGGCTTTCCAAGAGGTTTGTGTGTATTTGCGAAGACCGCCAAATTTTTAAATTTGGCTTATTGAGAAATAAAAGTAATAAGAAAAATTTAAAAATTCGGCTTGTGTCTAACCGAATAGTTCGTGCGTTTTTTCCGCCCTACTGTTCTTATACAAATCCGTTGGGCAACATTACCAATAACACTCAAAAGGAATGATAACAGAAGAAGGAAAAAACAAAAGAGTAGAAAAATTTGATTACTATCAAATAAAATCAATTGAAAGTTTTTATGCTTTTCAAAAAACAATAACAACATTATCAATAGGTTTTCTGGCTCTTTTTGTTGGTTTTAGACCTGAATATATAAAGTGTGAATGGACTAAAACTTTTTTCTTTTCTACAGTTCTATTATTCGGACTATGTATCCTTTTTTCGTTAATAACTCAATACGGCGAATTAAAGATTTATCGTAAATCAGCTGTTTCTCGGGCGAAAATACTATTAGATTACATTCAGACCCAGAACGGAAAAACTTGCCAAGCTGAATATGTAAAAACAAATTGGCTTTATAAAACTTCCGAAAAATTGACATATTTTTGTTTGTTATTATCCATTTTATCATTGATAATTTATTCTTATTTTCTAATTTTTTAAAAGAAGGAATAAAACGTTGCCCAACACTGTGTAAAAAAAATCACTTAATTATTATTTTCATTTTATTCATTGTTTTCTTATTTACTATATTTAAAATTCGGAAAGTATAAGCGTTTTTAAACGCAACTTTCCTTACACAACAACGTTGTATGCCATTTAAGAATGACCGAAGCAGAATTAGAAACAATCATTGATTTGGAAAAATGGCTAAGGAAGAATTGCTATCCAATGAACAGTTATAGCTTTAATGGAAATGCTATTTACGAAGGTTACGGTTTGGAAAATAATGGTGGACTTTTCCAATGGTTCTATACAGAACTCGGAAATAAAGAGACTTTGGAACACTTTGCGACTGAAAAAGAAGCTGTGGATTACGCTCTGATAAAAATTAAAGCGGACGAACAAGCGAATCGGAATTATATCGGAATGTATAAATCTGACGAAAATGTTCAACGAATATTATCGGAACTCAAAAATCGTGGAATTGAATATTGGACTGACGAAATTCCATACGGAGGAATTAATGATTGTCGGACTCGAATTTTTGTGATTGGTTGCGGAATAAAAAAAGCTCAGGATTTAATAAAAACTGCATACAACAAAACCTAAACGCAATGCGGGCTTTAGGGCTAAATCGAAAGGCCCGTGTATATTTATAAAGTCGCTAAATCTTATGAATTTAGCTTAGAACAAGGAAAAATAAAACCACTTATAACAAGTCCTATAATTAATATCCTAAAAACATATTAGCCAGAAAAAGGACACTAATCATAGCCCAGTTGTTACCATTATTATAAAAGAATTATCAAAAGTTGAATATTAGAGTACTTTTTGGATATTTGTTATACAATTGAATGAATGAAACAAATAATTGCAAAAAGTACGCTTCGGGAATATTGGAAAAACCACGCAGATTCCGAATAGTATATGAAAACCTGGTGTGGCACGGCGAAAAGTGCCAAATGGTTCTCGCCGAATGATATCAAACAAACGTATATCAACGCAAGCATTCTTAAAAACAGTCGAGTAGTTTTCAACATCAAAGGAAATTCTTACCGCTTGATAGTGAAGTTTAATTACGAAAAACAATGGGCATTTATTCGGTTTATAGGCACACACGCTGAATATGATAATATAAATGCAGACATGATTTAAATCATATACTATGGAATTAAAGCCTATAAAATCTGAAAAAGATTACAGAAATGGACTTGAACGCTTAGAGGTTATTTTCGATGCGCAAATCGACACGGAAGAAGGTGACGAAGCGGAAATATTGTCATTGCTAATAGAAAACTATGAAAACGAACATTACCCAATTGAATCGCCAGACCCAATCGAAGCGATAAAAATACGAATGGAAGAGCTAAATATGCGCCAAAAGGACTTGGTAGGAATCATTGGTAGAAAAAGTCGTGTATCTGAAATTTTAAACAGAAAGAAAAAATTGACAGTAGATATGATAAGAGAACTGGAAAAAATACTTCAAATTTCGGCTTCTGTTTTAGTAATTAATTATCAGCTCGCGGAAAAATAACAAAGGCCAACAACGGTAACCATGGCACAAGCTCTTAATCAAGAAGAAAAAAGTTCAATATAAGCTTTTTTAAGAGGCTTTTTTATTATCTACTTGGTATTGGGAGAGTGCAAACTAAACGCTGGTTGATTAAATTTTATAGTACTTTATAAAACTAGAGTATTCAATGGTGAACCTTTAAAAGCATCACATAAACTTCTCAAATTTAATTTGACCATCTAGCTTTAAAAGGTTGAAGCTATATCTTAATACCCCAACTTTTCTCTAACACGCTCTAAAACTTTATCCGCTACTTTTCTAGCCTTTTCCGCCCCAACGTTTAAAGCATCATCAATCTCGTTTAAATGATTCATGTAATAATCAAACTTCTCTCTAGGTTCTTCAAAAACAGTTAAAATTACCTCGTATAAGGCTTGTTTAGCGTGTCCATAACCATAATTGCCATTTAGGTAGTTCGCATGCATTTCTTCTGTCTGAGATTTGCTTGCAAGAATTTTATATAACGCAAAGACAGTATCATTTGTGGGGTCTTTGGGGTCTTCCATAGAAGTACTATCTGTTTGGATGCCCATAATCTGTTTCCGTAGCTTCTTATCTGTCTGGAAAATATTGATAGTATTCCCCTTGCTTTTACTCATTTTAGCACCATCCACCCCAGGTATATACATGGTATCCTCCTGTACTTTGCCTTTTGGTAAAATAAAAGTATCTCCCATTTTTGCATGAAAACGTGCGGCAACATCCCGTGTCATTTCTATGTGTTGCATCTGGTCTTTTCCTACGGGAACAATTGCGACATCATACAACAAAATATCAGAAGCCATAAGCATAGGATAGCTAAAAAGTCCAGCATTTACGTCTTCTAAATGGTCTGACTTGTCTTTAAATGAATGCGCTAGTGTTAAACGTTGGTAAGGGAAAAAACAGCTCAGGTACCATGCCAGCTCTGTAGCCTGTGGCACTGAACTTTGTTTATAAAACACCGTTTTTTCTATATCTAAACCAAAGGCAAGCCAGGCAGCCGCAGTGGCATAGGTATTTTCTCTAAGAGTAGCACCATTTTTTATTTGGGTAAGCGAATGCATGTCTGCTATAAATAAAAAAGACTCATTACTAGGGTCTTTTGCCAAGGCTATTGCGGGTTTTATAGCACCAAGAATGTTGCCTAAATGCGGAATACCTGTACTTTGAACACCTGTTAAAATTCTTGCCATGATCTCTGTTTTATAAAGACGCCAAAGGTAAAACAAATATAAAATTGCTAGTGCAACAAAGAGAGCTTAAAAAAGAAGGATGCTGTTATAACAAGGTGAAATTTATATGAATTGCAAATTGTGAATTTTTAGCGCATAGATATGTGCGTGACAAATAGAGAGCCTATAGTTGTAAAATCTAGAGGAGAAATCTCTAGCGGAGCGTTGCAGCAAAGGCAATCAAGCATTATTCCTATTTTAGAGGGTCACAAAAAAAAGGGCTATTGTTTTCGTCAGAAAACAATAGCCCTTTTTACTATAAAATAATTAGCAAATATTTAGGAATTAAGTGCTTTTATAGCCTCCCGTATTTTACCGTCTAACTCTTCAAAAAGTTCAGGATTGTCTAGAAGTAAAGATTTAACAGCATCTCTACCTTGTCCAAGTTTTGTATCGCCATAACTAAACCAAGAACCACTCTTTTTAACAATCTCGTATTCTACTCCAAGATCTACAATTTCGCCAACCTTAGAAATACCTTCGCCATACATAATATCAAATTCTGTAGTACGGAATGGCGGTGCAACTTTATTTTTCACCACTTTAACTCTGGTTTTGTTTCCTTTTACGTTTCCGTCAGAATCTTTTATTTGCGTAGACCTTCTAATATCTAAACGTACAGAAGCATAAAATTTAAGAGCATTACCACCGGTAGTAGTTTCAGGATTCCCAAACATTACCCCAATTTTTTCTCTAAGCTGGTTAATAAAGATTACCGTACAGTTTGTTTTACTAATAGAACCTGTAAGTTTTCTTAAAGCCTGAGACATTAAACGCGCATGAAGACCCATTTTAGAGTCGCCCATTTCACCTTCAATTTCACTTTTTGGTGTAAGTGCCGCAACAGAATCTATGACTACAATATCTATAGCACCAGACCTAATAAGGTTGTCTGCAATCTCTAATCCTTGTTCACCATTATCTGGTTGCGATATAATTAGATTGTCTATATCTACCCCTAGTTTTGCTGCGTAAAAACGATCAAAAGCGTGTTCTGCATCTATAAAAGCGGCTATACCACCATTTTTTTGTGCCTCTGCAATAGCGTGTAAGGTAAGTGTAGTTTTACCAGAGGATTCTGGTCCGTAAATTTCAACTACCCTACCACGTGGGTAACCGCCTACGCCTAAGGCAATATCTAGTCCTAAAGATCCAGAAGGAATTACTTCTACATCTGCAACAACACTATCGCCCATTTTCATGACAGCCCCTTTGCCATAGGTTTTATCCATTTTATCAAGGGTCAGTTTTAAGGCTTTTAATTTTGCGTCTTTATCAGAACTCATCTCTTCTATTTTAGGCTAGCTAAAGTAATATTTCTTTTTGTAAAAGTGGCATGCAAACACGTATTAGACAAGCATCTTTCCGTAAAAAGCACTGTTCTTAAAATAAAGAGTTTTACAAAATTTATTCAGTTAAAAGCTTTTCGATCTAACTTAATAATAGCTGTTTTTTACCACCACCAGATAACCATTCAATAGCTCTTTTCATTTGTCACTTTAAGTATTTTTAAAGGAATAATCACTAAACTCTTGTTTTACTGAAAGGTTTAGGACAATGGTGCACGCTCTCTACGATAAGAAAGTTATCAGTAAGGTGAGAGCTCTAGTATGGAGGAAATAGAAAGCTTCAATCAGGAAAATTTTACTGGGGTATTTTACTGAATTTCATGTTTTAAATTTTTTATAAACCACGATAAAATAGCTGTTTTTATAGGTTGACAAATAATTAGAAGTCTAAAGTAAATGGTAAAATGGCAATTAATACATAAGGTGTTTTTAGTGCGCTACAATGGTTAACTTTGTAGACTTAAGAGCTATTAATAATATTAAAAGTATAGCATGCAACTGTACAATACACTAAGCGCAAAAGAAAGAGCCGTTTTAATAGAGGAAGCGGGCAAAGAGCGACTAACAATTTCTTTCTACAAATATGCACATATAAAAAACACGACCAGTTTTAGAAACTTCCTGTTTGTAAATTGGGATGCATTGGGTGTTCTTGGTAGAATATATGTGGCCAAAGAAGGCATTAATGCGCAATTATCCCTTCCTGCCGAAAATTTTGAAAAGTTTAAAACACATTTGGATACCGTACTGTTTTTAGAGCAAGTGCGGCTAAATATTGCTATAGAACAGGATAATAAATCTTTCTTAAAATTAAAAATAAAGGAGCGACCTAAAATTGTAGCAGATGGCTTGGATGATGGTTCTTTTGATGTAACAGATATAGGCGTTCATGTAGATGCAAAAACGTTTAATAATCTTATTGAAGACCCAGATACGATCTTGGTAGACATGCGGAATCATTATGAGAGCGAAATAGGACACTTTAAAAATGCTATTACACCAGATGTAGATACTTTTAGAGGATCTTTAGACGTCATAGAACAAGATTTAGCAGACCATAAAGAAGATAAGAAATTGGTAATGTATTGCACGGGAGGTATTAGGTGCGAGAAAGCAAGTGCCTATTACAAACATAAAGGATTTAAAAAAGTATACCAGCTAGAAGGGGGCATTATAGAGTATGCACGCCAAGTTGAAAAGCAACAGTTAGAAAATAAATTTAGGGGAAAGAATTTTGTTTTTGATCATAGAAAAGGGGAAAGAATAAGTGATGATATAATTGCCAATTGCCACCAATGTAACAACCCGTGTGATGACCATGTTAACTGTGCAAATGAAGCTTGCCACTTACTATTTTTACAATGCGAGGCTTGTAACAAAGCTATGAACTACTGCTGTTCAGATGCCTGTAAGGAAGTGCATGAATTGCCAGAACAAGAGCAGAAAGAGTTGCGTAAGGGAATTACAAAGAGCAATAAAATATTTAAAAAGGGCAGGTCTGAAGTGCTTAAATTTAAAAAGTAAAAGCGCTTGTAACAAAGCTTCTGCGCAGGCGTGCATTTTGCTATGATTATAGGCAATCCTTGTTTTTACTTCTACTATAGCACTTAAAAAAAATAGTATCTTTACCCGTACGAGTAAATTTTATGAACCTTCTTCTAAAAAACCACGTTTTTTAGAATCAATATATAAGCAGTATGGGTTGTAGTAGTTGTGCTACCGGTAAGGATGGACAACCAAAGGGATGCAAGAACAATGGTACTTGTGGGACGGACGGTTGTAATAAATTAACAGTATTTGATTGGCTTTCTAACATGACGCTCCCCAGTGGAGAAAAACCATTTGATTTTGTAGAAGTACGATTTAAGAATAGTAGAAAAGAGTTTTTTAAGAATACAGAAAACCTCTCACTATCTATTGGAGACATCGTAGCTACCCAAGCAATATCTGGTCACGATATAGGCATGGTGACACTGACAGGAGAACTTGTTCGTGTACAAATGAAGCGGAAAAAAGAGGATTTTAAAGCAGCAAAACCTCCAAGAGTATATAGAAAGGCATCTCAGAAAGATATAGATATATGGCAAACATGCCGAGATAGGGAAGAAGAGATAAAAAAACGATCTAGAGAAATTGCCATTATCCTTAAACTACAAATGAAAATTTCTGATGTAGAATTTCAAGGAGACGGTTCTAAAGCTACTTTCTACTATACCGCAGAGGAACGTATAGATTTTCGTCAGCTTATAAAAGACATGGCAAAAGCCTTTGGTATTCGTATAGAAATGCGTCAAATAGGGTACAGGCAAGAAGCACAGCGTTTAGGCGGTATTGGTTCTTGCGGCAGGGAATTGTGTTGCTCTACATGGCTTACAGATTTTAGGTCTGTAAGTACATCCGCAGCTAGGTACCAACAATTATCATTAAATCCTCAAAAGCTTGCGGGGCAGTGTGGTAAGTTAAAATGTTGCCTAAATTATGAGCTAGATACGTATGTAGACGCTTTAAAAGACTTTCCTTCTCAGGAAACTAAAATTTTGACAGAGAAAGGATTAGCATTTTGTCAGAAGACCGATATTTTTAAGGAAATGTTATGGTTCTCATATAGAGATGCACCTGCAAACTGGCATGTGCTTTCTAAAGATCAGGTGAATGAGATTTTGGAGAAAAATAGGAATAAAGAAAAGGTACCAAGTTTAGAGGTATACGCTGTAGATAATGTTGTAGAAGAGAAGGTTATTTTTGAAAACGTGGTGGGGCAAGACAGCCTTACTAGATTTGATAAACCTAGGAGTACTAATGCCAATAGAAGAAATAGGAATAAGAATAAAAGTAGAAGAAAAACTACGACTATAACTTCAAATAAAAGTACAGATACAAACTCAAACGTAAGAAGAAACACAAGTTCTAATACAAACCCAAGAAATAGCAATAAAAAAGATGCGTAGTTTTTTAGGTATTTTTTTATTCTTATGTACGGTCTCGTGTGAGACCGGTTTGGAGTATTCAGAGTACAGGAGTATTGATAATCATGTATGGAATAAGGATGAATTAGTAGCTTTTTCGCTTCCAGTAATGGATACCTTGGAGCCATATAATATCTTTATTAATATCAGAAATACCTCTAGTTTTGCCTACAGTAATTTATTTTTAATCGCCTCTATAACAGACCCAGAGGGCGGCGTTGTAAAAGACACCTTAGAGTACGCTATGGCGTTACCAGATGGTACTTGGTTGGGCACTGGAAATGGCGGAGTGAAAGAAAATAAATTATGGTATAAAGAGGAAATTATGCTTTCGCATAAAGGAGTACACACCGTAGAAATTTCTCATGCTATGAGAAAAAATGGATCTGTTTCTGGAATAATAGCGTTAGAAGGGATTACAGATGTGGGGTTAGAAGTAGCTAAAAGTAATTTTATTAAGTAAATGGCACAGGTAGTTAAGAAAAAGAAGAACACAGGTTTTTTTAAATACGTCCTTTGGTTTTGGATATTGTTTTTTTCTGGAGTGGCAGCTATCGCTTTAATATTTCAGTGTACTGCGTGGTTTGGAGAACTACCCTCTTATGAGTATCTAGAAAATCCACAAACAAATTTAGCATCGCAGATCGTATCTTCTGATGGTGAGTTACTAGGAAAATTCTATCTAGATGACAACCGTACTAATGTAAAGTTTGAAGATTTACCAGACAACTTGGTAGAAACACTCATGGCTAGTGAGGATATCCGTTTTAAGGAACATTCAGGAATAGATGCTAGAGGAACGTTAAGAGCGGCTTTCTATCTTGGCAAAAGGGGTGGAGCTAGTACCATATCGCAACAATTAGCACGTCAATTATTTGTGGGAGTGAGGTCTAGAAGTAAATTTGAAGCCATACAGCAAAAAATTAAGGAATGGGTATTGGCTATACGCTTAGAGCGCAGCTATACTAAAGAGGAAATAATTAGCATGTACCTTAATATTTACGATTTTGGGAACAATGCAGATGGTATTAGATCTGCCTCTAGAATTTACTTTGGTAAAGAGCCTAAACAATTAAAGATAGAAGAATCTGCTGTTCTAGTAGGTATGTTACAAAACTCATCTTTATATAACCCTATAAGAAGAGAAAAGTTAACCAAAGACAAACGAGATATTGTTTTAGGGCAGTTGGCTAGATATGAGTTTATTACAGAAGTAGAAAGAGATTCGCTCCGGGCCATGAAGATGGATATTAACTTTAATCCAGAAAACCATAGAGAAGGTTTAGCTACGTATTTTAGAATGTATTTACAGCGCTTTATGAAAAGTTGGATTGGTAAAAATCCTAAACCAGCTTTAGAAGGAGAAAGGGATAGGTATAATTTATATTTAGATGGACTCAAAATCTACACAACCATAGATTCTCGTATGCAAATGAATGCTGAACTTGCTGTGTTACAACACATGGCACGCTTACAGGCAGAATTTTTCCATCAAAACACCTTAACGCGCAATCCTACCGCACCGTTTCTAGATTTAACCGATGAGGAAACAGCGCGAATTATAGAGCGGGCTATGAAAACCTCGGTAAGGTGGCGTAGGATGAAAGACGAAGGCAAAACGGAAAAGGTAATCAGAGCTTCGTTTAAGAAAAAAACAAGCATGACGGTGTTTGATTGGAAAAGTCAAACTAGAGAAAAGGACACCATCTTAACACCATTAGATTCTATACGGTATTATAAGTCATTTTTAAGAGCATCTATGATGTCTATGGAACCACAATCTGGTCATGTAAAAGCATGGGTAGGTGGTATTGATTATAAGCATTTTCAATATGACAACGTAATTCAAGGAGCACGGCAGGCAGGCTCAACCTTTAAACCATTTGTCTACGCAGCAGCAATAGATCAGTTGAGGTTATCGCCATGCGAGACATTGCCAGATACACAATACTGTATAGAAGCAGGGAAACACGGCAACCCAGACGCCTGGTGTCCTAAAAATTCAGATGGGAAATATTCTGGTAAAGACATGACCTTAAAATATGCTTTGGCTAATTCTGTAAATACCGTTACCGCACAGCTTATAGATAAGGTAGGGCCAAAATCTGTCATTTCTATGGTACGCAATCTAGGGCTAACAAGAGAAATACCAGAAGTGCCCTCTATTGCCCTAGGGACACCAGATTTTAATGTTTATGAAATGGTAGGTGCTTATGGAGTATTTGCAAACCAAGGTGTTTATGTGAAACCTGTAATGGTTACTAGAATTGAAGATAGGAATGGAACTGTCTTGTATGAATATGTGCCAGAGACTAAAGATGTGTTGAGTAAAGATGTATCCTACGCTATGATAGAGCTGTTACAAGGTGTGACTAAGGGTGGCTCTGGAACAAGATTGCGCCATACTTATGGTAAAGGTGTAGATGTTTATGATGAGATTATTACAGGATACCCTTACAAGTTTACAAACCCCATAGCAGGTAAAACAGGCACCACACAAAACCAAAGTGATGGTTGGTTTATGGGGATTGTACCAAACCTTGTAACTGGCGTTTGGGTTGGAGGAGAGGATCGTGCAACCCATTTTAAAACAACAAAGTACGGACAAGGTGCTTCTATGGCATTGCCTATTTGGGGACTATATATGAAAGAAAATTATGCTAATAAGAAATTAGGAATTTCTGATAGGGATTTTGAGAAACCTGAGGATATGTCAATTATAACAGATTGCGATGAGTTTTTAGACCAAATTGAGCAAGACGAAGAAATAGAAGAAGATTTAGAGGACTTAGATTTTTAAGCGATTTTAAAGAATTACAATAGAATTTAAAAACCCTGCCTAGCAGGGTTTTTTGGTTTTACAGCTTAAATTAAAAATAGTATCTTAAGGACAATTAGTAGATTATGATACAAAAAACAGTAGCTAATGTTGCAGACGCACTCTTAGGTATAAAAGATGGGATGACCTGCATGTTTGGGGGCTTTGGCTTATGTGGTATTCCAGAAAAGGCAATAGCACACTTAGTAAGTCTTGGTATAAGGGAGTTAACTTGTATTTCTAACAATGCAGGTGTAGATGACTTTGGCTTGGGATTGCTACTACAAAAACATCAAATAATTAAGATGTTTGCGTCTTATGTTGGGGAGAATACAGAATTTGAGAAACAGATGTTGCAGGGTAGCTTAGAAGTAACACTACTACCACAAGGAACATTAGCAGAAAAATGCAGTGCAGCACAAGGGGGCTTCCCCGCTTTTTTCACGCCAGCCGGTGTAGGCACAGAGGTAGCTTTGGGTAAGGAAACAAGAATATTTGCAGGTAAAACATATCTTTTAGAGGAGGCTTTTAAGTCTGACTTTTCCTTTGTAAAAGCTTGGAAAGGAGATGAGGCTGGCAATCTTATCTTTAATGGAACTGCTAGAAATTTTAATCCTTGTATGTGTGGGGCTAGTACCATTACGGTAGCAGAGGTAGAAGAATTGGTGCCGTTGGGAACTTTAGATCCAGATCAGATTCACATACCAGGCATATTTGTACAAAGAATTTTTGAAGGTGTAGATTATGAGAAAAGAATAGAACAACGAACAGTTTTACAGAAATGATATGTTAGACAAAAACGGTATTGCTAAAAGAATTGCCCGAGAAGTAAAGAACGGGTACTATGTTAATTTAGGTATTGGTATTCCAACCTTGGTAGCAAATCATGTAGATAAAAATATAGAAGTGGTCTTTCAAAGTGAAAACGGTGTATTGGGGATGGGAAATTTTCCTGTAGATGGGCAAGAGGATGCAGATATTATCAACGCGGGTAAACAAACAATTACAACACAATTAGGAGCGTCTTTTTTCGACTCTGGACTTAGTTTTAGAATGATTCGTGGGCAGCACATAAACCTTACTATTCTGGGAGCTATGGAAGTTTCCGATAATGGTGATATAGCCAATTGGAAAATACCAGGTAAAATGGTGAAAGGAATGGGTGGAGCTATGGATTTGGTAGCTTCTGCAGAACATATTATTGTAGCCATGATGCATACGAACAAGGAAGGAAAGTCAAAACTTTTAAAAAAATGTACATTACCGCTAACAGGTGTTTCCTGCATTAAGAAAATAGTTACAAATCTTGCGGTTTTAGAAGTTACTCCAGATGGTTTCTTGTTGTTAGAAACAGCACCAGGGGTTAGCATAGATCAGATAAAAGCAGCTACGGAGGGTAGATTAATTATAAAGGGAGAAATTTCAGAAATACAAGTGTAAAATGATTCAATAAGAAATACAATAAGTAGTGTATTTCTTACAATTTAATGTAGATTTAGCCGTTTAAAGTATAATTAAATCGGTGACCAACAGCAAATCCTCATTAAATAAATTATGAATAATAACATATCTTCAAACAACACAACACATAATAACAATGATTTTATGAGCGGTTTATTACTGCTTACAAAAAAACTTTTTATGTTGTAAAATAAACAACCAATAACCAAAAAAGCCAAACTAAAAAATCCAACCGAATAGGTTGGATTTTTCAAATTATAATAAATAATTACTTAATTATACATGTTGTTCCTCATGCTTACCCTCTTTAATCTCTTCAATTAATTTTTTATTAAAGGCTGGTAAATCATCAGGATTTCTACTTGTTACAAATCCATGGTCTACAACAACCTCTTCATCTACCCAATTAGCTCCTGCGTTAACTAGATCATCTTTAATAGAGCTAAAAGAAGTTAATTTACGTCCCTTCACTACCCCTGCACTAATTAATAGCTGCGGTGCGTGGCATATTGCGGCTACGGGCTTTTCTTGTTTGAAAAAATCACGCACAAAATCTAGGGCATCTTTGATAATACGTAACTTATCTGGGTTTATAACTCCCCCAGGTAACATTAATGCATTATAGTTCTTAGCATTTACATCGCTAAGTTTCTTATCTACTTTAATAGATTTTGACCAATTGCCATCTTTCCATCCTTTAATCTCTCCTGATTCGGGGCTAATAACATCTACAGAAAATCCTGCTTTTTCCATTGCCTCTTTTGGCGATACCAATTCACTTTCTTCAAATCCATTTGTTGCTAAAATTGCAATCCTCTTCATATATTATTGTTTTAAAAATTAATAATTCCTTTAGTTTCAAGTTACAATTAATAAGGCATAAAACTCCTTAATTTTATTATAAGATGCACTTATAAAAAGTTAAATTATGTTAATAAAATAAGGTGTTTCCAGAGTATTTAATGTATAAATAAACTTAAATAACGGTATCCAATAATTTTCTAGTCCTATCGCTAAATTTGAGGTCTAAAGCAAACTAGCGTTGACTTAAAATTTGTTTAAAATGAAGGCTAAGTTCTAACAAGCATATGTGTTATCTTTGCTTTCATTAATTTTAGAATTATGATACCTTCAGATTTCAGAGATTTTTTCATCAGTAGTACAGCTACAGCACAACAGGAAATTGTTTCTTCATTACTTTCATTGTCGTTACAGCAGAGCGAAGTTTCAGATAGCAAGGAGGTTAAGGCTATTACCTGTCCGCATTGTAAGGATGCACGTATCCGAGCAAATGGTAAGTTAAAGGGTGTTCAGCGCTACGTTTGTAATGGG